>Ga0265296_1000370_pt1 | contig 73611 bp, 63 predicted proteins | sample MunlanPumphouse1_FD_189073 | JGI IMG/M metagenome (GOLD analysis project Ga0265296, IMG submission 189073) | Groundwater microbial communities from a municipal landfill in Southern Ontario, Canada - Pumphouse #1 | ecosystem: Environmental > Aquatic > Deep subsurface > Groundwater | place...
GTCGCCGCCCAGTCGGTGGACCGCGTCGCCGTCAACGGCATCATCGACCAGGGGCTGAACCACAGCCAGGTGATGCAGACCGCCGCCTATCTGACCGACCGGATCGGCGGGCGGATGACCAACTCGCCGCAGATGCGCGAGGCCGAACGGTGGGCGCAAGCGCAGTTCACCGACTACGGCCTGTCCAACGTCCGCGCCGAAGGGTTCGAGTTCGGCCGGGGCTGGTCCATCGTCCGCTCCAGCGCCCGCATGACCGCGCCGCGCCCGCTGGACCTGCGCGCCATTCCCGTGGCCTGGACGCCCTCGACCAATGGAACCATCAGCGCCGGGGTGATCGTGGCCCCGATCTCCAAGGTCGAGGACTTCGACAAATGGCGCGGCAAGCTGGCGGGCAAGATCGTCATGCTGTCCCAGCCGGGCACGGGGTCGGAGCCGACCGAGCCGGCCTTCCGCCGTTGGACCGCCACCGAACTGGCCGAGCGCAACACCTATAACCATCCGCAGCATTCGCCCGCAGCGATGGAACGCCAGCTCAAGACCGCCAACTTCGCCAATGAGCTGGACACCTTCCTGGTCGAACAGGGCGCCTTGGCCTGGGTGCGGATTTCCCAGCGCGACGGCGGCCTGCTGCACGGCACGGGCTACACCTATCAGGTCGGCGCCACGCCGAAGCTGGCGGGGATGGAGCTGGCGGCGGAAGATTATCGTCGCCTGGCGCGCCTGGCCCTGACCGATGCGCCGCCGACGCTGGAGCTGAACAGCGAGGTCCGGTTCCACGACGAGGACGGCAACGCCTACAACATCCTGGCCGACATCCCCGGCACAGCGCGCGGCAGCGAATACGTCATGGCCGGCGCCCACCTGGACAGCTGGGTCGCCTCGGACGGCGCCGTGGACAATGCGGCGGGCAGCGCGGTGGTCATGGAGGCGGCGCGCATCCTGAAAACCCTGAACGTGCGGCCCAAGCGCACGATCCGTTTCGCGCTGTGGAACGGCGAAGAACAGGGCATTCTGGGCTCGCTGGCCTATGTGGACCAGCATCTGGCGACGCGTGCGCCGTCGAACGATCCGGCGCTTGCGGGCCTGTCGAACAATCGCACCTGGCGCAGCCGCTGGCCCATCGAGCCGCGCGCGGGCTATCGCGACCTGGTGGCCTATTTCAATCTGGACAACGGCTCGGGCAAGATTCGCGGCATCAACGCCGAGGGCAATGTCGCCGCCGTCCCGATCTTCCAGGAATGGCTGGCGCCCTTCGCCAGCATGGGCGCGACTACGGTCTCGCTGCGCAACTCGGGCGGCACCGACCACGTCTATATGCAGACGGTGGGCGTACCCGGCTATCAGTTCATCCAGGACCCGCTCGACTATTCCAGCCGCCTGCACCACACCAGCATCGACAGCTACGACCACCTGAAGGCCGAGGACCTGCGTCAGGCGGCCGTCATCCTGGCCAGCTTCCTGCTGAACGCCGCCAACCGCGACGAGCCCCTGCCGCGCATGCCGCTGCCGACCCAGCCGACGCCGAGCGATCCGTTCGAATACCCGGCGGTGGACTGAAAATTGCCTCCCTCTCCCGGTGGGAGAGGGCTTGAGCACACGGCGGCGCAGCCGTCGTCCTTGTGCGAAAGGGTGAGGGTTCGGTGGTGCGATCTGGCCCACCATCCGACCCTCATCCGGCTCTTCGAGCCACCTTCTCCCGGTGGGAGAAGGGCGATTATGTCAGGTCACGCCCGCTCGACGCACATGGCCACGCCCATGCCGCCGCCGATGCACAGGGTCGCCAGGCCCTTCTTGGCGCCCGACCGCTTCATCTCGAACAGCAGCGTCGTCAGGATGCGGGCGCCCGAGGCGCCGATGGGGTGGCCGATGGCGATGGCGCCGCCGTTGACGTTGACCTTGGCCGGGTCGAGGCCCAGCTCCTTGACCACGCACAGGCTCTGGGCCGCGAAGGCCTCGTTGGATTCGACCAGATCGAGATCGGCGACGCTCCAGCCCGCCTTCTCCAGCGCCTTCTTCGAGGCCGGGATCGGCCCTGTGCCCATGATCGAGGGATCGACGCCGGCCGTCGCGTAGGAAGCGACGCGGGCCAGCGGCTCCAGCCCGCGGGCCTTGGCCTCGTCCGCACTCATCAGCACCAAGGCGGCGGCGCCGTCGTTCAGCCCGGACGCATTGGCGGCGGTGACGCTGCCGTCCTTGGCGAAGGCGGGCTTCAGCTTCTGCATCAGCTCCAGAGTCGCGCCGTGGCGGATGTATTCGTCCTTGTCGACCGTCACGTCGCCCTTGCGGCCGGGAATGACGACGGGAACGATCTCGTCGTCGAACTTGCCGGCGGTCTGGGCCGCCTCGGCCTTGTGCTGGCTGGCGAGACCGAATTCGTCCTGGGCCTCGCGACTGATCGACCATTTGTCGGCGATATTCTCGGCGGTCTGGCCCATGTGATAGCCGTTGAAGGCGTCCCACAGGCCGTCCTTGACCATGGTGTCGACCAGGGCGACGTCGCCCATCTTGTGTCCGTTGCGCAGGGCTTGTGCATGCGGCGCCTGGCTCATGCTCTCCTGACCGCCGGCGACGACGATCTTCGCGTCGCCCAAGGCGATCTGCTGGGCGGCGATGGCCACGGCGCGCAGGCCCGAGCCGCAGATCTGGTTCAGGCTCCAGGCGGCGGCCTCTTTCCTGACGCCGGCGCCCACAGCGGCCTGGCGCGCAGGGCCCTGACCCGCGGCGGCCTGAAGCACATGGCCGAGGATCACCTCGTCCACCTCGTCGCCCGACACGCCGGCTCGCTCAAGCGCCGCCTTGATGGCGATCTCGCCCAGCTTGGACGCCGGCAGGGACGACAGGGCGCCCAGGAAAGAGCCGACCGGCGTGCGCGCGGCGGAAACGATGACGACGTCGGTCATGGGATTTCACTCTCTGGAGAATAGGTCTGCGTGACCGTTTTGCCGCATCGCGACGCCTTCGTCACCTGCGACAATAGAAGCCCGGCCGGATTCAGCCCTTCGTCACCCTGTCGGCGCATTGTCGCGGAACGATAGAAGCGATCCATGGATTGGAAGGGCTATGCTTCGTACGCTGAAACGTCTCGTCACCCACGTCTGCACGCCGGACGAGCTGGACATGATCGAGCACTATCCGACACGCGCCGAGAAACTGGCGGACCTGTGGGTCCATGTCGTCGGCCTGATGCTGGCGGCGGTCGGCGGGATCATCCTGGCGGGACTGGCGGGAGTCTACACGGGCATCGGCGGCGTCATGGCGACGGCCATCTACGCCCTGTGCCTGGTCGGCATGCTGACGGCCTCGACCATCTACAACTGGACCAACCCCTGCGCCGCGCGGCCTGTGCTGCGGCGGCTGGACGAGGCGGCCATCTTCCTGATGATCGCCGGCAGCTACACCCCCTTCACGACCCAGCGGTTCGAGGGGCTGTGGTCCATCGGCTTCACCACCCTGATCTGGACCCTGGCCTTCATGGGCGCCGGGGTGAAACTGTTCGCGCCGCGCATCTCGGACAAGTTCTGGAGCGGCGTCTATGTCGTCTTTGGCTGGCTGGCGGTCGCGGCCCTGAAGCCGATGGTCGAGACGGTCCATCCCGTCGCCTTGGCCCTGCTGGTCATCGGCGGCCTGATCTACACCGCCGGCGTCTTTGTCTTCGTCAGCCCGCGCGTGAAGTTCCGGCGCGCCATCTGGCATGGCTTCGTCGTCACGGGTGCGACCGTCCACTGGACGGCGGTTCTGGTCGGCGTCGTCCTGGCCCCGGCGATGAGCCACGGCTGATCCGTCCGCACACTTTCTGTATGGGGCGCGCATTGACGCCCCCTCTGGCGCTTCGCGGCGCAAGGGGAGATAGTGATGCGTTGCAACATCGCGAGAACAAGCGTGGCTGACGAAAAAAACAAGGGCGGAAACAAGAACGAGGCGAACGCGGTCGTCATCAAGAAGTATGCGAACCGCCGTCTCTACAATACGCGGACCAGCGCCTATGTGACGCTGGAGGACCTGGCCGCCATGGTGCGCGAAGGGGTAGACTTCGTCGTCTATGACGCCAAGACCAATGACGACCTGACGCGCCAGATCCTGACGCAGATCATCTTCGAGGAAGAGAGCCGGGGCGAGGCCCTGCTGCCCGTCCAGTTCCTGCGTCAGCTGATCGGCTTCTACGGCGGGTCGATGCAGGGGGTTCTGCCCTCCTATCTTGAGATGTCGCTGGCCAACTTCGGCCGCCAGCAGGAACAGTTCGCCAGCCAGGTCGGCCGCGCTTTCGGCGCCGGCTCGGGTGCGACGCTGATCGAGGAAACGGCCAAGGCGAACATGGCCATGTTCGAACGCGCCATGCAGATGTTCCCGGCCTTCGGCTATCCGCGCGCCGAACCAACGGCCGCGCCCGAGGCCAAGCCGGAGCCCGCGTCTGAGGCGCCCGACGCTCTCGACGAAATGCGCCGCCAGATGGACGAGATGCGCCGCCAGATCGATAAGCTGGCGGGTGGCGCCAAGCCCAAATGACCGACCGGATTCAATCTGTCGGCGGACCGGAGCGGGTGGATCGCCGCGAGGGCGACCGTCGCGAGCGCGAGCGTCGCGAACGCTCGGCCTCGCGCGCCCTGGTGCCGGTCGATGCGCCCGCGCCCGACATCGACGCCCAACCGGCCCCGGCAAGAGCTGCCGTCCCCCCGGCGCCGGAGCCGGGCGCCAGCGCCTTCGTCGCCCAGCAGATGGGTCAGACCGGACAAAAGCGCGGTCTGCGCGGCGGCCCGCCGGTGCTGGACGCCGCCCGCTCCGCCTATCTCGGAGCCGAATATTCCGGCGCGGCCGAGCGTCGTCCGGTTGCGGGCAAGGCGGCCAAGACCGACATCTGATCCGGCGGCACGGGGTTTGCTGGAGGCGCGGCAGATCGCCCTCAGCCGGACCTGCCCATGCCCGCCGTCTTCGCCCTCGCCGCCAAATTCTTCGACGTCGCCGTGGTCGCCCTGATCTTCACGGCTTTTTCGTAGGGCCTATCGCGCTTCGCGCTACTTGAGGCCATTGTTCGTGGGCCTATCGGCCTTCGACCTACTTGAGGCCGTGTGGCTCACGCACCGCCGAAATCGAAATCCTTGCGAGACGAGATGATCGTCACGATGAAGCCGGCCAGCACGTCCAGCAGGATCATGATCACGATCAAAAAGAAGGTCGAGGTCGCAAAGCCCGGCAGCAGAAGGAACTCCACCAGCACGGCAATGAACAGGATCATAGACAGGGCGTGATTGATGATGGCGACCCGCTGGCTGGAGGTCGACTTCACCAGCTCGAAGAACAGCAGGATCAGGCCCAGGAACAGGATCAGGTCGCCCGACCCGATCGTCCATTGCGCGCCCGAGGTCATGGTGATCGAGAACAGCGGATCGCGCAGCAGGGCGTCCGCCTGGACGATGGCGCCGCCGCCCGACCCGCCGAACAGCACCACGATATTGTAGAGCACCACGGGGATCAGCAGCAGCGGAATGGCGATCAGCATGGTCGGTCCTCTTCGCAGCCCGCCCGACGGCTACGCCTGTTCATCATGAATAGCTCCGTTTGCGAATCCTCGCCACAGCAAGGCTTCAGCGCTTGGGAAACCCGCCCGCGCGACTGAGCGCCGACGGCGCCTGCCGACCGATGGCCTCGCCGATCCAGCGGGCCGTGGCGATCAGGGCGTCCAGATCATACCCCGTCTCGAACCCGCCACGCGCCAGCATATAGACCAGGTCCTCGGTGGCGATATTACCCGTGGCGCCCGGTGCGAAGGGACAGCCGCCGATGCCGCCGACCGACGCATCCAGCACATCAATCCCGGCCTCGACCCCCGCATAGGCGTTGGCCAGGCCGGTGTTGCGGGTGTCGTGGAAATGCAGGCGCAGGGTTGCGTCCGGCGCTACGGCTTTCGCCGCATCGACTTTCCGCGTTACCGCCCAGGGATCGCCCGCGCCGATGGTGTCGGCCAGACCGATCTCGCCTACGCCCATCTCGGCGATGGCGCCGACCATGTCGGCGACCTGATCGACCGAGACCTCGCCGTCGAAGGGGCAGCCCCAGACGCACGAGATCATGGCCGACAGCGCCGGCGCGCCCTCTGACGCCTCCGCATTGTGTCGCCGGGCGACGATCTCGCCCAGCATCACCAGCTGATCCTTCACCGCCAGGCCCTGGTTCTTCAAGCCGAAGCCGTCGGTGGCGGCGACCGAGACATTGACCTCATCCACCCCGGTCGCCAGCGCCCGGTCATAGCCCTTGCCGTTCAGAACCAGGCCGATGCGGCTGCGGCCCGCCTCGTGCGGCAGGGCGGCCATGACCTCTTCGGCGCCGGCCATCTGCGGCACATATTTGGGATGGACGAAGGAGACGGCCTCGATCCGCTTCGCCCCGGCGCCCTCCAGCCGTCGCACCAGATCGGCGCGGACGGCGGGGGCCAGCACGGTCTTCTCGTTCTGCAGCCCGTCGCGCGGACCGACCTCGACGATCTGGATGAAGCGGCCCATTACGAGCCTCCCGCGCCAGCGCCCAACCCGTTCCGGGGCGGCGGCGCATAGACGGTCAGGCTGACCTCGTCCCCACCCGAATAGTTGAAGCCATTGACCACCCCGACCGCGCGGCCCGACACGCCCAGCCGGGCCGCTGCGGCGCGGAAGGCGTCGGCGTCGCGCCCCTCGACGATGGCGGGACGCCCCTCGGCCAGAGCCTGGGCCGCGCCTTGCGCGTCGGTCAGATCGGTGTCTCGCCCGGTCAGGAAGACGAAGCTGGGTTCATGGAAGCCCGTGATCGCCACCGGACCCGGCGTGCGGCCCTGGCGCGGATGCAGGTCGGCCGCCTCCAGCGCCTTCTCAAGCTGGGGCGCGACAGCCAGCGGCCGCAGCTGCCGGATCGTGCCGGCCAGGGCCGCATGGGCCACGATGCCGAAGGCCAGCGAGGCGACCAGCGCCGCCACAGGCGCCCGATTCAGCAACAGGAAGCCGCCCATCGCCCCCGCCGCCAGCGCCATGACCACGGTCAACGCCGCCCAGGTCTGGGCCGTCGAGGTGCCATAGACCGTCAGTCCATAGACGGTGATGCCGATGATCAGCAGAGCCGCAAACGCCGCCAGCGCGGCGCCGGTGATCCTCGACACCTTGCCGATGGGCTGGGCCAGGGCGGCGGCGGCCAGCAGGGCCAGCGCCCCGAAGGTCGGCAGGGTATAGTGCCACAGCTTGGTCGGGGCCAGTTCGAACATCAGCCAGCCGGGAACCAGCCAGCAGACCAGGAAGCGGATCGCCGGCTCGGCCCGCCGGCTCCACCCCGTCGAGACGGCGGCGGGTAGCAGCAGGGTCGAGGGGAAGAACAGCAGGGGCGCCAGCAGCAGATACATGCCGGGGAAGCCCGAATGGCTTTCATGCGCACCCGCGATCTTGGGCGCCAGATCGCCGCCGATGGCCTCGCGCCAGAAACCGCCGTCGGTGGCGATGGTGATGGCGATGGCCCACGGCCCGACCATCAGCGCGACCAGCGGCAGCCCCCAGCCCCAGCCGAGGCGATAGAGCCATTTCACGTCCCGATCCCAGATCGACAGTGCGATGATCGCCAGGGCCACGACCAGGAATCCGATCGGTCCCTTGATCAGGATCGACAGGCCGATCCCAGTCCAGAACAGCAGTTTGTGCGGTCGGATCGGTCGTTCACCCGCCCTGGTCGCCATATAGATGCGCGCCAGCGCCGCCATGGCCAGGGTGGTCGCCCCGCACAGCATGGCGTCGGTCTTGGCGATCCCCGCCTCGGTCGACAGCAGGAAGGTCGCCCCCATGATGGCCCCGCCGAAGAAGCCGACCCGGCTGCCCAGCATGGCCGACCCGGCCCAGGCCACGGCCCAGGCCGCCAGCATCGCCCCAAGCAGAGACGGGATGCGATAGGGCGCGATCTCGCGGTTCTCGACATCCGAGGTCAGCCCGACAGCGACGGCCTGCATCCAGTAAATGCCGACCGGCTTCTTCCAGCGCGGTTCGTCCTGATAGCGGATATCGACGTAGTCGCCGCTTTCCAGCATCTGGGATGTGGCCTGGGCGAACCGGCTCTCGTCGCGATCCAGCGGCGGCAGCAGCAACAGGCCGGGCAGGCCGGCGATCAACGTCAGCAGGGCCGCGAGAACCGGCCCGCGCCAGCCGGCGATGCGGCCATCCAGATCGAAAGTCTTCATCTGGCGATCCTTACACGGCCACCGCGCCCTCGTCAGCCGTCTCCCCTAAGCGTTCGATCTCGGCTTGAATCCGAGCATGATTCACGTTTCAGCTGAAACCGCTGCGCAGTTCCGTCGGAAACGATCATGCTCTATGGAGCGCCAATGACCGCCGAAACGCCCGAAATCTCCGTCGTCGTTCCCGTCCATGACGAGGCGGGCGCCGCCGTGCCCCTGGCGCGCGAGATCGCCGCCGCCTTCGCCGGGCGTTCGTACGAGATGATCTTCGTCGACGACGCCTCCAGGGACGCGACCCTGGCCGAGCTGAAGGCCGCCATGGCCGAACTGCCGGCCCTGCGCGTCCTGGCCCACGGGACCAATGCGGGCCAGAGCCGGGCGGTCCGCACCGGCGTCCTGGCGGCGCGCGCGCCGGTCGTGGTGACGATGGACGGCGACGGCCAGAACCCGCCCGCCGACGCGCCGCGCCTGGTCGACGCCCTGCTGGCCGCCCCCGCCGACGTCGGCCTGGTCGGCGGCCGTCGCGCCAAGCGTCAGGACACCGAGGCCAAGCGTCAGGCCTCGATCTGGGCCAACCGCATCCGCCGTCGCTTGCTCGGCGACGACGCCGACGACACCGGCTGCGGGCTGAAGGCCTTCCGCCGCGACGTCTTCCTGCGCCTGCCCTACTTCGATCACATCCACCGCTACCTGCCGGCCCTGATGATCCGCGAGGGGTTCAGGAACCAGTACCTCGACGTGGACCACCGCCACCGCGAGGTCGGCCGCTCGAAATACACCAACTGGGGCCGCCTGCGGGCGTCCTTCTCGGACCTGCTGGGCGTCATGTGGCTGAAGACGCGTTCGCGCCGGCCCGGCGCGATCTCGGAGTTCTGAAACACCGTCTCCTCCCCATTTCATGGGGAGGTGGCGCGACGCCCCTTCGCGTCGTGACGGAGGGGCCGGCGCCGCATCGCAAACGCCTGTGCAACTTCAAGAGCCCCTCCACCGCTACGCGGTCCCCCTCCCCGCTTCGCAGGGAGCAGACATGAAAAAGGGCGGGGTCTCGCGACCCCGCCCTTCTGCATTTCAGCGTCAAGTGGCTTGGACTTAGAAGTCCATGCCGCCCATGCCGCCCATTCCACCCATGTCAGGGGCGCCGCCGGAGCCGCCCTTCTTGGGGGCGTCGGCGACAGCGGCTTCCGTCGTGATCAGGATGCCGGCCACCGAAGCGGCGTCTTGCAGGGCCGTGCGAACGACCTTGGCGGGGTCGATGACGCCCATCTTGACCAGGTCGCCGTATTCTTCGGTCTGGGCGTTGAAGCCGAACGAGGCGTCTTCGTTTTCCAGCACCTTGCCGACCACGATCGAGCCTTCGACGCCGGAGTTTTCGGCGATCTGACGGATCGGAGCCTGCAGGGCGCGACGGATGATCGCGATGCCGGCGTTCTGGTCGGCGTTGTCGCCCTTGACGTCGGCCAGGATCTTGGAGGCCTTCAGCAGGGCGATGCCGCCGCCCGGAACGATGCCTTCGTCAGCCGCGGCGCGCGTGGCGTTCAGGGCGTCGTCGACGCGGTCCTTCTTTTCCTTCACTTCGACTTCGGTCGAACCGCCGACGCGGAGAACCGCGACGCCGCCGGCCAGCTTGGCCAGACGTTCCTGCAGCTTTTCCTTGTCGTAGTCGGAGGTGGTGTCTTCGATCTGGCGCTTGATCTGGGCCACGCGGGCTTCGATCGCGTCCTTCTCGCCGACGCCTTCGACGATGGTGGTGTCGTCCTTGGTGATGGTGACCTTCTTGGCCTTGCCGAGCATGTCGATGGTGACGCTCTCAAGCTTGATGCCCAGGTCTTCCGAGATGACCTGGCCGCCCGTCAGGATGGCGAGGTCTTCCAGCATGGCCTTGCGGCGATCGCCGAAGCCCGGCGCCTTGACGGCGGCGACGCGCAGGCCGCCCCGCAGCTTGTTGACGACCAGGGTCGCCAGGGCTTCGCCTTCGATGTCCTCGGCGATGATCAGCAGCGGACGACCCGACTGCACCACGGCTTCCAGGATCGGCAGCATGGCTTGCAGCGAGGTCAGCTTCTTCTCGAACAGCAGGATGAGCGGCTCTTCGAGCTGAACCTCCATCTTGTCGGCGTTGGTGATGAAGTAAGGGCTCAGGTAGCCGCGGTCGAACTGCATGCCTTCGACGACGTCGACGGTGGTGTCGGCGGTCTTGGCTTCCTCGACGGTGATGACGCCTTCGTTGCCGACCTTGGCCATGGCCTGGGCGATCAGCTCACCGATTTCGCTGTCGCCGTTGGCCGAGATGGTGCCGACCTGGGCGATTTCCGAGTTGTTCGAGACGGGCTTGGACTTGTCCTTGATCTCTTGCAGGACCAGCGTGACAGCCTTGTCGATGCCGCGCTTCAGATCCATCGGGTTCATGCCGGCGGCGACGGCCTTGAGGCCCTCTTGCACGATGGCCTGAGCCAGGACGGTCGCGGTGGTGGTGCCGTCACCCGCCTTGTCGTTCGTTTTCGAAGCGACTTCGCGGATCATCTGGGCGCCCATGTTCTCGAAGGCGTCTTCCAGCTCGATCTCTTTGGCGACCGACACGCCGTCCTTGGTCGAGCGCGGGGCGCCGAAGGACTTCTGGATCACGACGTTGCGGCCCTTGGGACCCAGGGTCACCTTGACGGCGTTGGCGAGCACGTTGACGCCGCGCAGCATCTTGTCGCGCGCGTCGGTGTTGAAATGTACGATTTTAGCGGCCATGCGGGCTGCTCCTTTGGTGTGAGTGGCGAGTGGTTAGTGGCGAGCGGCGAGGGATCTGAAACTGGGGCGACGGCGGCGGCTTCACTCGGAAACCTGCTCGCTGCTCGCCACTGATCACTCGCCACTGAGGGCTGAGCCTTAGCTCAGCACTCCGAGCACGTCCGACTCTTTCATGATGATCAGGTCGTCGCCGTCGATCTTCACTTCCGTGCCCGACCATTTGCCGAACAGGATGCGGTCGCCGGCCTTCAGTTCCAAAGCGTTGACCTTGCCGGATTCGTCACGGACGCCGGGGCCGACGGAGACGACCTCGCCTTCCTGGGGCTTTTCCTTGGCGGTGTCGGGGATGATGATCCCGCCCTTGGTCTTGGATTCTTCTTCAACGCGCTTGACCAGCACGCGGTCGCCGAGCGGACGGAACGCCATCGGACTTCTCCCTGTAAAACCCCCGGATCGGGGCGTTTTTGAAACGGTGTGCGGCATTCCCGCGATCGCCGTTTTGGCAGCCAACCAGCGAGAGTGCTAACGCGAGCGGGAGTTAGGCAGACGGGGGGGCATCGTCAAGCGGCGTGCCCTCAATCGCCTGCGAAACTTCCGCGACAACGCGACGCGCGCATGAACCGAAAATGAATGCGGACCTCTGGGGTCGTTCAAACACGGGCAGATAAAACCGTTTCAACGCTGATGCTTCTCCCCCTCGGAAAGGCGCATCGGCCCGAAACAAAGGAGACGGAACATGTCAAAGCTGCTGAAGATCACCGCTGTCGTCGCCGCCCCGGTCATGGCTCTGAGCCTGATGGCCGCTCCGGCCTCGGCCCAATCTTACGGGAACGGGGCGCGTGACCGCGACAACACCGGCCGCAACGCCCTGATCGGCGCCGCTGTCGGCGGCATCGCCGGCGCCATCTACGGCAATGGCGACGGTCGCTACATCGCCGGCGGCGCCCTGGGCGGCGCAGCCATCGGCGCGGTGGCCTCGTCCTCGAACCGCGGTTCGCGCTGCGACTATTATGGCGGCGGCCAGTGCTATCGCAACCAGGGCCGCTGGGATCGCGGACAGGGCTTCAACAGCCGCAACGGCTACGATTATCGCTATGAGAATCGTCGCTATGAATCGCGCGGCGACCACCGTGACTACCGCGACTATCGCCGGGACGACCGCGACTATCGTTACGATCGCCGCTGGTGATCGCGCGACGGCCTGAAAGACACCGAGGGCTCGGCCGCAAGGTCGGGCCCTTTCCTCGTCAGCCGAGCAAACGCGTCATCAGGGCCGCCGTGGACGGGTCGAGTTCGGCCGAAGGCCCGCCGGCGTCTACGTCCTTCAGGATCGCCCTGGCCAGCACCTTGCCCAGTTCGACGCCCCATTGGTCGAAGCTGTTGATGTCCCAGATCACGCCCTCGACGAAGGTCTTGTGCTCATAGAGGGCCAGCAGGGCGCCCAGGGTCGCGGGCGTCAGCCGCTGCATGACGATGGCGGTCGAGGGGCGATTGCCGGTGAAGGTGCGGTGGGGGGCCAGACGGGTCGCGTCCTCTCCCGACAGCCCCTGGGCCAGACCTTCGGCCTTGGCCGCCTCGGTCGTCTTGCCCAGCATCAGGGCCTGACCCTGGGCCAGGGCGTTGGACCACAGCGGCGATTCCGGCGCGTCGGCGTGGGTTTTGGCGACGATCACGAACTCGGCCGGGACCGTCTGCGGTCCCTGATGGATCTGCTGGAAGAAGGCGTGCTGACCGTTGGTGCCCGGCTCGCCGAACACGACGGGGCAGGTCTGGCGCGTCACCGGCGTGCCGTCGCGATGCACCCGCTTGCCGTTCGACTCCATCTCCAGCTGCTGCAGGAAGCTCGGCAGCCGACGCAGGGCGTGCGCATAGGGCGCCACCGTCCGCGCCGGCCGATTCAGCCCATCGACGTTGAACACCTGGGCCAGGGCCAGCAGGATCGGCGCGTTCCCCTCCAGCGGGGCCGAGACGAAATGGTCGTCCATGGCCGCCGCCCCGGCCAGCATCTGTTCGAACACGTCCCAGCCCAGGGCGATGCCGCACGACAGACTGACCGCCGACCACAGCGAATAGCGCCCGCCGACCCAGTCCCGGAAGGCGAACGTCCGGCCGCATCCGAACGCGCCCGCCTTCTCCGGCGCCGCCGTCACCCCGATGAAGTGTTTCGTCATCCCCTCGGCCGGCAGCGACGCCGCCAGCCAGGCCTTGGCCGCCTCGGCGTTGGCCAAGGTTTCCTGGGTCGTGAAGGTCTTGGACACCACCACGACCAGGGTCGTCTCGGGGTCCAGGCCCGTCAGGGCTTCGGCCATGTCGCGCGGGTCGATATTGGCCACGAAGCGCAGGTCGATGGCGGGATCAAGCGGACGCAGCGCATCCCACACCACGCGCGGCCCCAGGTCCGACCCGCCGATGCCGACATGGACGATGGCCTCGAACGTTTTGCCCGTCGCCCCCGCCTCGGCGCCCGAGCGCACTGCGTCGGCATAGGCCTTCATGTCCGCCCGAACCGCATCCACCTCGGCCGAGACCGGCTCGCCCAAAGCCTTGAAGTCGGCGCCGGGCGCGGCGCGCAGGGCCGGGTGCAGCACCGCCCGACCTTCGGTCAGATTGACGGCCTCACCCGCAAACAGGGCCGCGCGACGCCCCTCGACGTCGGACGCCCGCGCCAGATCCAGGCAGGCGTCGAAGGCCGCTTTCGTCCAGCTCTGTTTCGACAGGTCCAGATAAAGCCCCGCCGCCTCGACCGACATCCGCGCCAGCCGATCGGGATCGGCGGCGAACTGATCCACGATCCGGGTCTGGGCCGCCTCGACGGCGGTGCGATCGAATGTCTTCCAGGCGTCGTCGCGGCTCATGGCGTCCTCGGTCGGTGTAATGGCGATTGGAGAGGGTAAACACTCGTTTACGGGTCGGGGGTAAACAGGTTCAACGTCCTAGCGGACGGTGAAACAGGAAGTCATCCCAATGTCCTGCGGCCTCGCGCTTTCGATCGCCCTGGCGATGTCCAATCCCGCCGTCGCCCTGGCGGCGGATCAGCCGGCGGCGGTGCCCGGCGCGCCGATCTCGGTGGCGACCGAGCCCCTTTTCGCCGACATCATCTCACGCTCGACCAGCCTGAAAGCCATGGTCGATGGCTGGGCGGCCGCCAGGGCCGCCGACGACGCCGCCTTCTTCACCAGCCAGGCCTTCACCGGCTTCAAGGCCCAGACCGAGCAGTTGGCCGCCCTGGACATGCAGGGTCACCTGATCCTGAAGGAGCGCGGAACCGACGGCGACCTGAAATGCATCCTGCGCGGCATCTCCGAGGACATGCCCAAGAAGGTCGCCGCCGTTCAGGCCGCCGCCAGCCCGGCCGAACGCGCCGTGGCCCTGTCGGAACTGTCCTATCTGCTGAACGACAATGTCGAAGTCATCACCGCCCCGCCCAAACCGGCGGTCTGACCCGATCTAGAGGGCGTTCAGCGTCTCCAGCACGCCCTTGCCGTAGCGATCCAGCTTGGACTGGCCGACGCCGGAAATCGCGCCCAGACTGTTCAGGTCGCCCGGCTCCGCCTCGGCGATCTCCAGCAGGGTCTTGTCCTGGAAGATGACATAGGGCGGGACATGCTGTTCGGAGGCGCGGTCGCGGCGCCAGGCGCGCAGAGCCTCGAACCGGGCGCGGACGTCGACGTCCATCGTCTCCAGCGCCGCGTTGCGGCCTTCGCCGGTGCGGTCGCGGCGATTGCGCGGATTGCCCGAGCGCGTGCCGGCGTCGAAGCCTGCGGGTACGCGGCGAACCTCGATCTTGCGTTCGGCCTTGTAGACGGCGCGCACCGCCTCGCCGTCGCCCAGTCCGACCAGGGGCTTGCCGTCGTTGGCGTCCTCGACCAGCAGGCCTTCGAACAACAGGTGATCGACGATGTCGCGCCAGCCGTTGGGCGAGATGTCGGCGCCGATGCCCCAGGTGGACAACTGCTGCTCCCACGGCTGGACTGCCTTGGTCCGGCCGGTCAGGTGGTCGACGATCCGGCCCCGGCCGAACCGGCCACCCAGACGCTGGACCGCCGCCAGGGCCTTTTGTGCGGGGACGGTGGCGTCATAAAGAAGGGGCGGGTCGCCGCAGATGTCGCAGACGCCGCAAGGCTCGGCGTCTGTCTCGCCGAAATAGCGGCGCACGGCCTGGGCGCGGCAGGCGGCGCCGTCCAGCATGGCGAACAGCTGGCGCGCCTTGCGCACCTGGACCTGCTTGACCTCTTCGGCCATCGGGCGGCTGTCCAGCCGGCGCAGGGCCCAGGCGATGTCGGAGGGGCCGTACAGGGTGATGCCCTCGGCCGGTTCGCCGTCGCGACCGCCCCGGCCGATCTCCTGCCAATAGGCCTCCAGCGAACCGGGCGGATCGGCGTGGATGACGAAGCGCACGTCGGCTTTATCGACGCCCATGCCGAAGGCGATGGTGGCGACCATGACGGCGCCCTCCTCGGCCAGAAACCGTTCCAGCCGGCGGTCGCGTTCGCGCGTGTCCATGCCGGCGTGATAGGCGATGGCGTTGGTCCCGGCGTCGCGCAGCGCCTGGGCCACGCGGTCGCAACCGTCGCGGCTGCCGCAATAGACCACGCCCGACTTGCCCCGCCGCTCGCGCACCAGTTCGATGACGCGGGCGTCGGTCTTGGCGCGCGAGGCGCTCTCCTTGCGCTCGGCCGACAGTTGCAGGTTCGGACGGGCGAAACTGTCGACGAAGACCTTGGCCTCCTCCAGCCGCAGCGAGCGCAGGATGTCGTCACGGGTGCGGGCGTCGGCGGTGGCGGTGACCGCGATGCGCGGCACGTCGGGGAACCGCTCGGCCAGCAGACCCAGGTTGCGATAGTCGGGACGGAAGTCGTGGCCCCATTGCGAGACGCAGTGGGCTTCGTCGATGGCGATCAGGCTCAGCGGCAGTTCCGCCAGCCGGTCCATCATGGCGCCGGCCGCCAAGCCTTCGGGCGAGACGTAGAGCAGGTCCAGATCGCCGGAGCGGGCCGCCGCCCAGATGGCCGAACGCTCGTCCAGCGACACCCCGGAATCGAGCCGAGCCGCAGCGACGCCCTGCTGTTTCAACGCCTCGACCTGGTCGGTCATCAGGGCGATCAGCGGCGAGACCACCAGGCCCAGGCCGGGGCGCAGGATGGCGGGAATCTGGTAACAGACGCTCTTGCCGCCGCCGGTCGGCAGGACGGCCAGCACATCGCCGCCGGACAGGATCTGCTCGACCACCTGCCCCTGCATCCCCCGGAAATCGGCGTGGCCCCAGACGCGCGACAGCAGGGCCCGCGCGTCGTTCAGGTCAGGCGTATCGGTCGAAGAGAACTGGGGCTGCGTGGCCGACATCCTTAAGCTGTGCACTCTTTGTTCCCATATGCGAAGCGCCGCCGGCCGCGAAAGCGACCGACGGCCTCATCGGATGGGGATGGTTCAGTGGGCGGGGGCTTCGGCGAACTGGCCGCCGACGCGGTAGCGCCACAAATAGGAAGGCGCGATCGCCGCCATGCCGGCCGGATGGTCGATGCCCAGGTTGCTCAGGCCCAGGGCGTCGGACGCGACGACATTGTCCTTCTCCAGCATCAGCACCTGATCGCGGGTCAGCGGTGGTGTGACGCCGACGAACCGGCCCAGTTGCAGCAGCGAGCCCAGGGGCTTGGCGACGACGAAGGGAACGGGGACCAGCATCCGGTCGCGGCCGGTCTCGCGGCGCACCAGTTCCAGCACTTCGCGGAAGGTATAGAGGCTCGGCCCCCCCAGTTCGAAGGTGCGGCCCGCCGCATCGACGCGGGTCACGCCCCGCGCGATGGCCTCGGCGACATCGCCGACATAGACCGGCTGGAACCGGGTGTCCCCGCCGCCGATCAGCGGCAGGACCGGCGACAGGGTCGCCATCGCGGCGAAGCGGTTCAGGAAGCCGTCGCCGGCGCCGAACACCAGCGACGGCCGCAGGATCACCGCGTCGGGATAGACGGCGCGCACCGCCTCCTCGGCCTTGGCCTTGGAGCGGCCGTAGGCCGAGGGGCTGGCGGCGTCGGCGCCGATGGCCGAAATCTGGACCAGACGCTGGACGCCCGCCGCCCTGGCGGCTTCGGCGATGGTCTTGGCCGCCTCGGTATGGACGGCGTCGAAGCCGCGCTTGCCGCCCGCGTCGTGCAGGACGCCGACCAGATTGACCACGGCGTCCGCACCGCGCACGGCGGCGGCCACGTCCTCGGCGCTGGTGATGTCGCAGCGCATGAACTGGATTTGGCCGGGATCGCCCAGCGGCTGGATCTCGATGGCCAGGACCGGGTTGCGCACGGCCACGCGAATGCGCCAGCCGCGACGCGCCAGGGCGCGCACCGCCTGCGACCCGATAAAGCCCGATCCTCCGAAGAGGGTCAGGACGCCGGGGGCGAGGTCAGCCATGGGGAAAGCTCCAGTCGAAATCCGTGTCGCGGGATAGACGATAGGGCGCCGCACCGCAACGCAAACGGGGGATTCCGCGATAGGGACAAGCGTGATCGGCCTCGCGCTTTCGCAGCGAAGTTGATGGAGGGCTGGGCGGAGCGCCGGGCCTTCGCCCGGAATGTGATTAGAGATTACCGTTTCGACGAAGGGTTGACGCTCCGCGCGGGTGGTTGGCCTGCAAGCTCGGGGCGTCGAGCGGTGGCGGTCTTATCGCCTAACCCCATAAGCCTGCGACAGGTCGGCGGGGTCTGCGAAACCCCGTCCCGAGTGCGATCGAGTATCCCCCTCGACCCTCCGACGGCGTTCGCCGCCGGCGCGGGCCGTTTCAGACCCGCTCCCGTTCCATCCGCTCCCGCCGCCGCAAGGTCGCAGGCCAAGCGAGCCCTCCGGGCGACGGGACGGGAGTATTATGCGGCGATTTGACCCCGTGGGCAGGAGAAGGAGGACATAATTCGGCAAGCGATTGAAATCGCTGAAAATGAACCAGCGTCATTGTGATGGCTGGCGTGCGTTTCTCCCTCCCCTTCATGGGGAGGGGCGGCGAAGCGGAGCGTAGCCGGGGTGGGGGCGTGTGAAGCGCTTCACCCGTTTTACGGCCCCACCCGGATCGCTGCGCGATCGTCCCTCCCCATGAAGGGGAGGGAGAAGCGGACGTTTACTGCCGTCCCACCAGTTGATCCACCGAGTTGCTAGTCACCGGGTGATACAGCGGTCGGGCCTCGCCGTAGATTCGGCGGGCGATGGGGCGGCCCCATTCGCTCTCGTTCCACAGGGTCTGGAACAGGGGCAGGACAAACTTGCGGCGGCCCTGGCTGGTCAGGAACTTTTCGGCCGTGGCGACAGCGGGTTGATAGCGGTGCGCCAGGGCGATCTGCAGCCAGCCGAAGGTCAGTTCGGCATTGCCCTCGTTCGCCAGGTTCAGGGTGCGCTCCAGATCGGCCAGCTGCGCATTGGTCAGCCAGTCGGCGTTGGCGCGCAGGCCTTCGGGACGCCAGCCCAGGAAGCGCTGGCGCTGCTGGGTGTTCCAGTTCGCCCACGCAATGGCCGAGGCCGGTCCCCTGTCCTTGAAGAAGGCGACGGCGGCGGCGTCTACGGGCGTGAAGGCGTCCGACACCGGCGCGACCGCGTTCGACGGCAGGCCGGGCTGATAGACCCATGTCTCCAGTTGCAGTTCGGATTCCAGACGCGTGTCGCCCTTCACCAGATTGGCGCGGATGTCGTCCAGGAACATGGCCGTGGTCATCGGGCGATAGGCGTTGCGGTCGAAATAGCCGCGCAGCCAGGCGTCGAACGCCTCACGCCCGACGACGCGCTCGATGGTGCGCAGGAAGGCCGAACCCTTGTCATAGGCGATGGTGTTCATGCCGTCGTCGGGATCGCGGCCCAGCAGGTTCAGATGCAGGCGCGTGTCGTCGGCCGGCAGGGACTTCAGCTCGTCCTGAAGTCCGTCCCAGCTCAGCACCTGCTCCTGAACCGCGCGATCATAGCCGTAGATCGACTCCATGATCCGGTTCTCGAAATAGGTGGTGAACCCCTCGTTCAGCCAGAAGTCGTTCCAGGTGGCGTTGGTCACCAGATTGCCCGACCAGGAGTGCGCCAGTTCGTGCGCGACCAGCGACACCAGCGAGCGGTCGCCGGCGATGATGGTCGGGGTGGCGAAGGTCAGTTTTGGGTTCTCCATCCCGCCGAACGGGAAGGAGGGCGGCAGGACCAGCAGGTCGTAACGACCCCAGCGATAGGGGCCGTACAGCTTCTCGGCCGCGTCCACCATTTCGGCGGTCGGCTCCAGCTCGGCGGCGGCGTCGCGCAGACGGCTGGGCTCGGTCCAGACCCCGGTTCGCTCGTCGAACGGAGCGAAGGCGATGTCGCCGACGCCCAGCGCGATCAGATAGGGCGGGATCGGATTGTTCATCCGGAAACGCCAGGTCTTCATTCCGCCCCCTTCAGAATTGGGTGCGGCCGGCTCGCCGTTGGGCGTCAGGTGGTCCGCGCTCATGACCACGGTCAGGTCGGCGGGCGCGGTGATGCGGGCCGAATAGGTCTGGCGGATGCCGGGGCTGTCCTGGGTCGGGACCCAGGTGCGGGTCAGGATCGCCTGGCCCTGGCTGAACAGGTAGGGTTTTTCGCCGCCCGCCGTCTGGGTCGGGCTGAGCCATTGAAGAGCCGCCGCGTCGGGACGAGTCGAATAGGTGACGACGATCTTGCGCCGTTCGTTCGGGACGAAGGCCGGGAAATAGACCGTCAGGGGCTGGCCCTTGATGGCGTCGTTGTCGCCGACGACATAGCGCAGCGGCTGACCCGCAGCGTCGCGCACGTCCTGGATGTCCAGGTTGCGGATATCCAGGATCACCTCGTTGGCGCCGGCGACCGCCAGGATGTCCAGGGTCGCCGTGCCCGACAGGGTCTTGGCCTCGAAGTTCGCGGTCAGGTCCAGCGCCACATCGACGACGCGGGCGATCTCGGGCCGGGCGTAGGTGTGGCTGTCGACCGCATCGGGACCGGGCGCAGGCGCGATGGCGGGCGGCGTCATCGACGCGCCCCCGGTCGTGGTGGAGCAGGCGCTCAGCCCCATTGCGGCGGCAAGGGCGAGGGCGGAGACGAGACCGAGCGCTTTGCGCTTCATCGAGGCTTTCCTGGGCTGACCGTAACGATTGGCCGGAGAACGCGCGGAAACGCCGAAAAGATCAAGTCTCGGTCAGATCGACCTCACGCCGCAGCGACCGGCGGCTGATGATGGGCGCGGAACAGCCGTCCCCGCTCGGCGAACAACACCCAGCCCAGGGCGATCAGGCCGAATACGGTGAAGCCCACTGACATCGGAATCGTCGTCCCGTTGAACTGCTGGCCCACCGCAAAGCCCAGCAGCGAGCCGACGATGGTGGAGATGAAGCCCTGGATCGAGGCGGCGGTGCCGGCGATCTTGCCCATCGTCTCCATGGCCATGGCCCCGAAGTTGCCGGCGATGAGGCCGAAACAGAACATGGTCAGGGTCTGCAGCACCGCAAAGGTCCAGATCGATTCATGGCCGCTGATCGCCACGGCGGCGTGGACGGCCGAGATGGCGGTGAAGCCGATCAGGGCCGTGTGCGAGATCTTGCGCGACCCCAGTTTCACTACCAGCCGCGCATTGACGATGGAGGCCACGGCGATGCCGCCCGCGATCAGGGCGAAGATGGCCGGAAAGGCCGCCTCGGCATGGAAGACATCGGCGAAAATCTGCTGCGCCGAGTTGATGAAGCCGAACAGAGCCCCGGTGATGGCCGTCATGGCCAGGGTGTAACCGATGGCGGTGCGGTCGGTCAGGGCGGTCTTGTAGGCCGCGGTCAGACGCTTGACCTGGATCGGCAGGCGATCCTCGGGCTTCAGCGTCTCGGGCAGGCGAAGCGACGCCCATACGATCAGGCCGACGCCGATCAGACCCAGCCCGGCGAAGATCCAGCGCCACGGCCCGACCAGCATGATCATCTGGCCGATGGACGGCGCCAGGATCGGCACGCCCAGAAAGACCAGGAAGCTGAACGACATGACCCGCGCCATGGTGCGGCCCTCGTAGCGGTCGCGCACGATGGAGACGGCCAGCACGCGTGTGCAGGCGCTGCCCAGACCCTGACCGATGCGGGCCATGATCAGGGTGTCGAAGGTCGGCGCCAGGGTCGCCAGAAGGCTGAACACCACATAGACGCCCACGCCGAACAGCAGGACGGGCTTGCGCCCGAACCGATCCGCCAGCGGGCCGTAGATCAGCTGGGCGCCGCCGAACCCGAGCAGATAGGACGTCACGACCCACTGACGATCGTTGTCGGTCGCCACGTTCAGGTCCGCGCCGATGTGCGGCAGGGCCGGCAACATCGAGTCGATCGCCAGGGCGTTCAGCGCCATCATCAGGGCGATGAGACAGACGAACTCGACGAAGCCGAGCTCCTTCTTGGCGGGCGCTGACGCGAGGGAAGAAGACATCCGGGCCAGATGCGCCGTCACGCCCCGATCCGCAACCGCAGCCCTGTCATAAATTGCTGCGATGCAGCAAAATCGGGGCAGCGAAATCAAGCTTGAACGCCAGGCGCCTCGCCAAAGCCAAGAAGCTTCGCTAGAGGAAGTCATGACAGAACAGATGACAGCACAGGCGGCGCTGGACCGCCTCGAAACCCTCTACATCCAATCCGTGACCAACCTGCGCGACGCCGTGCGGGATTTCGTCAACACCGGCGAGCGGCCCGATCCGCTGAAACGCGCCGAAGGGGTGTTCGCCTATCCCGAACTTCGCATCCGCTGGGACGGGGATCGCCCCCAGGACCTGGAGCCGCGCGCCTATGCCCGGCTGTCGAAACAGGGCAGCTACGCCACCACTATCACGCGGCCGGACCTGTTCCGCCCCTATCTGACCGAACAGTTGGGCCTGCTGGAGCAGGAATACGCCGCGACCTTCGAGGTCGGGCTGTCGCGCCAGGAAATCCCCTTCCCCTATGTGACGGACGGGCTGGAAGTCGCGCTGGACCGGTCGATGACGGCCGCCCTGGCGCGCTGGTTCCCGACCACGGACCTGGCCCATATCGGCGACGAGATCGCCGACGGCCTGTTCGAAATGGGCGGCGACTTCCCCCTGTCGCACTTCGACGGCTTGCGGACCGACTTCTCGCTGGCGCGGCTGAAACACTACACCGGCACGCCCGTGGACGACGTTCAATCCTATGTCCTGTTCACCAACTACAATCGCTATGTCGATGAGTTCGTGCGCTGGGCCATCGAACAGCTGCAGACGCCGGGCTCGCCGTATCAGACCCTGTCCTGCGCCGGCGGCGTCGTCATCACGCGCGACACCCCCAATCCCGAGGCGGCGATCAGCGACACGGCCTGGAAGAAGCACCAGATGCCGGCCTATCATCTGACCGCGCCGGGCCATAAGGGCGTGACCCTGGTCAACATCGGCGTCGGCCCGTCCAACGCCAAGACCATCACCGATCACCTGGCCGTCACGCGCCCGCACGTCTGGCTGATGATCGGTCACTGCGGCGGCCTGCGCGCCAGCCAGACCATCGGCGACTATGTCCTGGCCCACGCCTATCTGCGCGACGATCACGTGCTGGACGCGGTCCTGCCGCCCGACATCCCCATTCCGTCGATCGCCGAGGTCCAGCGCGCCCTTTACGACGCCACCAAGTCGGTCAGCGGCATGCCGGGCGACGAGGTCAAGCTGCGGCTGCGCACCGGCACCGTCGTCACCACCGACGACCGGAACTGGGAGCTGCGCTATTCCAAATCGGCCCTGCGCTTCAACCAGAGCCGCGCCGTCGCCATCGACATGGAAAGCGCCACCATCGCCGCACAAGGGTATCGCTTCCGCGTGCCCTACGGGACGTTGCTGTGCGTGTCGGACAAGCCGTTGCACGGCGAGATCAAGCTTCCGGGTCAGGCCAACCGCTTCTACGAAGGCTCGATCTCCGAACACCTGCAGATCGGCATCCAGGCGGTGGACCTGATGCGCAGCGAGGGCTCCAAGCTACACTCGCGCAAGCTTCGCGCCTTCGACGAGCCGCCGTTCCGGTGATCCAAAACTGTCTCCTCCCCACATCGTGGGGAGGGGGACCGCGCGTAGCGTGGTGGAGGGGCTCTTGAAGTCCCACAGGCGCCTGTAATGCGGTGCAGAGCCCCTCCGTCACGGCGCGAAGGCGCGCCGCGCCACCTCCCCGCTAAGCGGGGAGGAGACAGGTTCAGACCGCCGCCTTCTCCAAGGCGCCCGGTTCGACAGGGCTGGGCGCCGTGGCGGCCTTGCGGGTGTCCTGACGACGCGGCAGCCGCCAGACCTGGTGCGACCGATAGCTGGTTCCATCCCAGGCCAGGGCCGTGACTGTGATGGTCTTGGCGTCCCAGTCGATCTGGTTGAAGCCGGGCGGCGCCCCCCGCTCGCGGTGCGACAGCGTCCCGCACCCGACCGCATAGGAGCAGCGGTCGGCCAGGGGGATCGGCATGGCGAAGGGCACATGGACATGGCCCGTCATGATCAGATCGACCCCGGCCTCGGCGAAGATCAGCGCGGCCTCGTCGCCGCGCTTGACGTCGCCGGTCATCGGCGTGCCGACCATCTCGATCAGCGGATGGTGGCAGGCCAGAATTCTGAGCGCGCCGATGGGCGCCTGGCGCAGGGCCTCGGCCGCGCGTCGTGTCTGGTCCAGGTCGATGACGCCCTTGGACCAGTTGGGCCGCGCCTGCCAGCCACGCGCGGTGACCACGCCCCGCACCATGACATCGTTACCCAGGAACTGACCGTCGTGGGCGGGAAAACCGGTCGCCGTCTCAAAGGCGCGCCACGGATGAAGCACCCGCGCCACCGCGTCCCAATAGGGCACGTCGTGATTGCCCACGATGACGAAGCGCGGCTCGGGCATGGCTCGCATCCATTCGCCGGCCGCGGTGAATTCGCCCGGCAAACCCTTCTGGGTGATGTCGCCGGTGATCAGCACCAGGTCGTTGGGCGTGGCGTGGGCGTAGTCCAGGGCGGCGGCGCAGGCCTGTTTGTGCTCACAGCCGAAATGAACGTCGGAGAACTGAAGGATACGCCCCACCTAGACGCTGTCCTCGGCCGACGGCGGCCTGGGCGCCAGGGCTTTGAACGCCTTGGGCACGAAGCGGATCACGGCGTCGGGCTTCAGCAGCAGCGGCTCGCCGTCGATGACGGCGGGGATCTTGGATCGGGCGCGCACCTCGATCAGCTTGGCCGGCCGCGTCGAGACGGCCGGATCCTGGCGCCAGTCGCTGAACAGGGCGGTGGCGGCCAGGCGGAAGGCCTGGGTCGTGTCGCGGGGGTCCATGGCGGCCGCCTCCAGTCCGATGGGATCTTCCATCGCCTTGGAGATCATCGGGCTGATCAAAACAAGCGCCTCGGTGCGACGCTTTTCGCCGCCGTCCAGGCTGAAGCGCAGCCTTCCGGAAAAAGCGCGTTTCAGGGCGCGCTGCCCGTACTGCCAGGCCAGTCTGACTTTCCCCGTTCGCATCGCCTCGCGCGCCGGCGCCCACAGGGCGGGCGAACCCAGGATGGCCGCACAATAGAAATATTCGCCCTGGACCTCGCCGCCGGACACGGCCTGAGGCTCGCCCTCCTCCAAAGCGCGTTTCAACGCCAGTTTCCAGTCGGCCGTGCCGTACAGCGCCTTGGGCAGCATGTTCATGGTCCCGCCCGGCAGGGGCGCGATCATCGGGCCGTCGGGCCGCGCCTTGGAGGCGACCGACCGCGCCGTGCCGTCCCCGGCCAGGACGAAGATGACGTCCGGCTTGGCCGCGAAGGCGTCGGCGATGATCTGATCGAAATTGCCGCCCTCGAACGTCATCACCTCGGCCTTCAGGTCATAACCGGCCAGGATCGCCTCGGCCTCGGCGGCCGCGCGCGGTCCCACGCTGCCGGACAGCGGATTGACCAGCATCACGGCGTGCTTCAGGGCCGCGTGAGGCGTCAGGGCGGGCCCTGCATCGGCTTCGGGCGGTGAGATCGTGATGTCTGTCATGGCGGCCGAACGCCCCGCAGCCGCGCCCGTTCCCCGCAAGCGTCACCATATTTGTCGCATCGATGCGGAACCCAAGCGAGACCGATACGTTTGCGGATCCAGGGGCAGACACCCAGGCACAAAAGGATTTCACCATGAACAAGGCGATCATCGCGATTGCAGGCGCCGGCCTTCTGGCTTCGGCCTGCGCCAGCGACCCTTACGGCTACAACAACGGCGGCCCGAACCAGACCGTCCGTCAGGGCGCGATGGGCGCCGGCCTGGGCGCCGTCGCCGGCGCCATCATCGGCAACAACGTCGGCGGCGGCAACGCCGCGACCGGCGCCCTAATCGGCGGCGCCTTGGGCGGCGCAGCCGGCGCAGTCCGCGGTTCGAACCAGGACCGCAACAACCAGCAGCGCTACCGCGACAACCAGGGTCGCTACTACTACTGCTACGACAACCGCCAGAACGAGTGCTATTGGGACAACGGTCAGCGTCGTTACTGATCGCTAAGAACTTGCCGGTCGCGCAACTCAGCGACCGGCGCTAGGTTGAAGAGGCGGCTTGTCGAAGGACGGGCCGCCTCTTTTGCGTAATGGGCCGGCCAAGCCGGAGGAGGGTTGTGATGAAGCGATCGACTGGGCTGGCGATGCTGGCGATGGGACTGGTGGCGGCATGCGCGCCGACGCCGAAGCGGACGGCGCTGGTGGTCGGGGAATCGCCGTGCGTCTCGGGCCGGTTCGACGTCTATTTCGTTGAGAACCAGGCGAAGCTGACCGACGCGGCCTCGCTGCTGTTGCGCACCGCCGCAGACAAGGCCAAGGAATGCAACGTCAAGCACGTGCGGGTGCTGGGCCTCGCGGATGCGACCGGCACGGTCGAGGCAAATCTGAGCCTGTCGCAACGGCGCGCCCGTGCGGTCGCCGAAGCCCTGACCCACGCCGGCATGCCCGCGCCGGCGTTCGAGGTGAACGCCGCCGGCGATGCGGGCGCCGTCAACGCCTCGGGCGCGGACGAACTGCTGCGCCGACGCGCCGAGGTGTTCATCGAGACCTCGCCGCGCTGATCTGCGACGGCTGATCTGCGGCGATGAGGTGATGGCGCGGGGGCGACCGAGGGACTAGGTTGCGGCCGCCCCCAACGTCGGAAATCGCCCTTTGCGTCCCCTCGCCTTCCTCGCCGGACTGTTGCTGTGCCTGCTGTCGCTCTCGACGGTCAAGGCCCAGCCGGTCCAGAGCCAGCCTTCCGGCCTCATCGCCTTCGGCCCGCAACGGACCGTGCGGATTGAGGCCGAACTGGTCCCGATGTCGCAATGGGTCGCGCCCGGTTCGACCACGGTGGTGGCCGTGCGCCAGAAGATCGCGCCGGGCTGGCACACCTATTGGCGCAATCCGGGAGACAGCGGCGGGGCCACCAGCCTGGTCTGGACCCTGCCCGACGGCGTCACGGCCGATCCGATCCTGTGGCCCCTGCCCAGCCGCCAGCGGCTGATGAGCCTGATGAACTACGGCTATTCGGGCGAGGTGATGCTGCCCGTGCCGATCCATGTGCCAGCATCCGCCCGGCCGGGCGAGGTGCTGACCCTGACGACGGACGTGCTGTTCCTGGTGTGCAGCGACCAGATGTGCGTGCCCGAGCCGCTGACCCTCTCGCTGGCCCTGCCGGTGCGCGAGGGCGCCGCGCCGCTGGCGAAACCGTGGGGCGCCGAGATCGAACGGCTGGTCGAGACCGCGCCGCGTCCGGCGGGCATCGAGGCGCGCGTCACGGCCGAAGCCGGCAAGCTGGTCCTGACCGCGACCGGCGGACCGCTGGCGGGCGCCGGCATCGGACAGGCCTATTTCTATCCTTTCGATGGCGGGCGGATCGACCATGCGGCGGCCCAGTCGGGCCAGCGGGGGCCCAACGGCCTGACCCTGACGCTGACGGCCGGCAAGGATGCAACGCAGACGGCGCTGAGCGGCGTACTGGCGACCGACAAGGGCGCCTGGGAGATCAAGGCGGAGGCGGGCGCGCCTCTGGCGGGCGCCCAAGGCGGCGCGGCGCTGAAGCCGCTGGACGAAACCACGGCGACGCCGGCGAAGTCCGGCGCTCTGGTCTTCCTTCAGGCCCTGGGTCTAGCGCTACTGGGCGGGCTGGTGCTGAATCTGATGCCCTGCGTCTTCCCCGTCCTGGCGATGAAGGCGGCGTCGTTGTCAGCGACGGCCCATGATCCAGCGCGGGCGCGGCGCGACGGCCTGGCCTTCACCGCCGGGGTGCTGGTCAGCTTCCTGGTTCTGGCCGGCGCCCTGCTGGCGCTGAGGGCGGCCGGTCAGGCGATCGGCTGGGGGTTCCAGCTTCAGTCGCCGGGCGTGGTCTCGGCCCTGGCCCTGGTCATGCTGCTCGTCGGGCTGAACCTGTCGGGCGTCTTCCATGTGGGCGCCGGATTGCAGAGCGCGGGGTCCGGCCCCCTGTCGCGCCTGCCCGGATCGGCGGGCGCCTTCTTCACCGGCGTTCTGGCCGTGGTGGTCGCGGCGCCCTGCACCGCGCCCTTCATGGCGGCGGCCCTGGGCGCGGCGCTGGTCCTGCCCTGGCCGATGGCGCTGGCTGTGTTTCTGATGCTGGGGCTGGGTCTGGCCCTGCCCTATCTGGCGATCAGCCTGTCGCCCGGACTGCTGTCGCGCCTGCCGCGGCCTGGCGCGTGGATGGAGCGGCTCAAGGGGCTGCTGGCCTTCCCCATGTACGGGGCGGCGCTTTGGCTGATGTGGGTGTTCACGCGGCAGGGCGGCGTGGATGCGCTTGGCCTGTTGCTGACGGCGGCGCTGCTGCTGGCCTTCGCCGCCTGGCTGGTGGGGCTGGCCCAGGCCGCGCGCCTGCGGGACGAGCGACCCGTGCTGGCGACCATCTGCGCGACCGTCGCCTGCGTCATGTCCATCGGGCTGGCGGGCGTCGCGGCCGGCGCTGCGCGGGATGCAGACGCCTCGCCCCACAGCGAGAGCGGCCCCCTCGCCGCCCAACCCTGGTCGGCGGCGGCGGTTGCCCAGGCGACGGCGGCGGGGCGGCCGGTGCTGGTCAATCTGACCGCCGACTGGTGCGTAACCTGCAAGATCAACGAACGGACGGCCCTGTCTTCGCCCCGTGTCGCAAAGGCCATGAGCGAGGCCAACGCCGCCTATCTGGTCGGCGACTGGACCCGTCGCGACGACGCCATCACGCGGGAGCTTCAGGCGCATGGACGGTCGGGCGTGCCGCTGTATCTGCTGTATCGACCCGGTCAGGCCGAGCCGGAAATCCTGCCGCAACTGCTGACCGAAGGCGTCGTGATCGACGCGGTGACGGACTGAAGGATCAGCTCAGGAACCGCTGAACCGCCGCCAGGAACCGCTGCGGCTGTTCGATCATCACCTGGTGCTGGGCGCCTTCGATCCGTTCGAAACGGGCGGTGCGCGGCAGGCCCTCGAAGCCGTAACGATAGAGGCCTTCCAGCCGATTGCGGGGGGCCTCGGTGTCGCGCGTCCAGCCATAGACAACCGTCACCGGGGCGGTGATCTGGGACAGGCGCGGGCGCAGGTCCACGGTCAGGGCTTCGTACAGGCCCTGAGCCAGAACGCGTCGGTCGCCGCCCTGCAGGCCCAGCCCCTGGAACACCATGTCACCGGCCAGACCCATGTCCACGCCAAAGGCCGCGACCTGAGACTTTAGCGCCTGATCGCCGAACAGCAGCAGGGCCTGATAGCCCAGCCGCGCCAGGGGCTCGACCTGGGCCGAGGTTGCGCGGGCATCCACCAGCGACGGGAAGAAGGGCGAGGAATCGACCACCATCACCCGACCGATCCGGTCGCCCATATCGGCCGCGACACGCAGGGCGATCTGACCGCCCAGCGAATGGCCGATCAGGGCCGGGCGGTCGATCCGCTGTTCGCGGATATAGCGTTCGATTTCGCTGGCGGCCGGGCCGGCCAGACCGCCGCTGACATTGTCTTCTATGGCGGTTTCCCCGAAGCCGCGCACCGTGACCAGATGCACCCGGTAACGGTCGTCCAGCCGGTCCGCCGTCGAACGCCAGGCCGCGCCGGTCGAGCCCAGACCCGGAATGAAGATGATGTCCGGCCCGGTCCCGCGCGTCTCGACGATGATCCGGCTGGAGCTGAAAGCGGGCGGCTGAACCGCCTGAGCGGAAGCCTGGGCCTGAACGGCGGCGGGGACGAGGACGAACAGGGTCGCGACAAGCGAAACGAAGAGACGGATCATCATTCGCCCCTAACGCCCGATCACGGCGATCGGTTGACGGCGCGTTGCGGCTTATCGCCCCTTGAAGTCGGGTTTGCGCTTTTCGACGAAGGCGGACATGCCCTCCTTCTGATCCTCGAAGGCGAACAGGGAGTGGAACAGGCGGCGTTCGAACTGGACTCCTTGCGTCAGGGTCGTCTCAAGGGCGGCGTTGACCATCTCCTTGTTGGCCATGACCGCCAGCGGGCTTTGCGAGGCGATCCTGGCGGCGATCTTGCGCGTTTCCTCCAGCAGGGTGTCGTGCGGGAAGACGCGGGAAGCGAGGCCTGCGCGCTCCGCCTCGGTCGCGTCCATCATCCGAGCAGTCAGGACCATGTCCATGGCCTTGGACTTGCCCACCAGACGCGTCAGGCGCTGGGAGCCGCCGATGCCGGGGGCGACGCCGAGGTTGATCTCGGGCTGGCCGAACTTCGCCTTCTCGCTGGCGACGATGAAGTCGCACAACATGGCCAGCTCGCAGCCGCCGCCCAGGGCGAAACCGTTGACGGCGGCGATGATCGGCTTGCGGAAACGGGTGATGCGGTCATGGCCGAGGGCGAAATAGTTGCCCGTGTACATCTGGGCGTAGGTCTGGTCCGCCATCTCCTTGATGTCGGCGCCGGCGGCGAAGGCCTTGTCGCCCGAGCCGGTCAGGATGAGACAGCGCACGCCGTCGTCATGTTCGACGCTATCGAGGAAGTCGGCGAGGTCCTTGAACAGGGCCGAGTTCAGGGCGTTCAGCGCCTCTGGCCGGTTCAAGGTCACCACCGCATAGCCGTCGGCGTGACGTTCGATCAGCAGGTTGGAATAGGTGTCGGCCATGGTCGGTCTCCTCTGAAGGCGGTCATACAGGCGCAGAGCCAGACGATCTAGCGGCGCGGCATCAGCGCCAGGGTCAGGCCCGCCCGCACCAGTTCGGCGACGACCACCATGCCCAGCAGCAGATTGGCGGCGATCACCTGACCCCGCGCGCCCGACAGGTCCAGGGTCCAGCTGAAGACGGACGACAGGGCCAGGACCAGGGCCGAGAGCAGGATCAGGCCGACCAGCAGCATCAGGGCGACATGGCCCGCCTTCAACGCCGCCTGAAGCGTCGGCCCCTCGTCCAGCACGCGGGCGCGGCGGCGGAACAGGCGGGCGATCAGGCCGGTGGCGGCGGCCTCGGCGACGGCGGCGACGATCAGGGCGGCGACGAACCACCAGATCAGACCGCCCAGGTCGCCGGCGCGCAGACCTTGCACGAAGTGGACGAAATAGGCGCCCCAGACCAGGACGCCGACCACCAGACTGATCCACAGATGGATCTTGCGCATCGCTCAGTCCTCCGATCCGACCATGGCGGCCAGTTTCTGCACCGTGTTCCAGTTGCGGCCGGTGCCGACGCCGATCAGGCGCGGCTGAGCCTTCTCCGCCATCTTCGAGCGACCCAGACCGTCAGGGTGCCAGAAGAACAGGTCGCCGCCGGCGGGCTCGACCCGCTCGTCCCCCGCCGCAAAGCCGCGCAGGGTCTCGACAGCCCCATCCCTGATCCCCGCCTTCATCACCATGACCAGCAGTTTGGAGCCGTCGATCCCGGCCTCGTTTGCGAACGGATTGGCGGCCATAAGCGCCGCCCATTGCGCTGGCGTGCGTACGATCACCTCGATGGGGCGGCCGAAGTGGGCGGCGATCCCCCGCTCCAGCCTCGCCTCGACATCGGCCGGTTCGGCATCGCTTTCGACCACCAGATTGCCGCTGGCCAGAAGGGTGCGCGGATTGGCGAAACCGGCCTCGACGGCGATGGCCTTCAGCTCGGCCATCGGAACCTTGACCCCGCCGACATTGACGCCGCGCAACAGACAGATGCGGTGGCTCATGGCGTCAGGCTTTCTGGCAGGAGGGGCAGTAGAAGGTCGAGCGGCCACCCTGAACGATGCGGGCGACGACGCCGGTGCATTTGTCGCCTCTGCCCCCGCTTCCTTGGCATGGTTCGCCCTCGCGGCCATAGACGTCGAACCGGTGCTGGAAATAGCCTTGGCCGCCCTCGGCGTTGGCGAAGTCGCGTAAGGTAGAACCGCCCGCCGCGATGGCGTCGTTCAGGACATTGCGGACCTCGGTCGCCAGACGCTCCAGCCGCGCCTTCGACACCGAGCCGGCCGCGACCAGGGGCGAGATGCGGGCGCGGTACAGGGCCTCGCACACATAGATGTTGCCCAGGCCGGAAACGATCCGCTGGTCCAGCAGACTGACCTTGATGTTCTGCTTCTTGCCTGAAAAAGCCTCGACCAGATGGGCGCCGGAAAAGCAGTTTCCCAGCGGTTCGGGCCCCAGGCCGGCAAACCAGGGATGGGTCTCGACCTGATCGGTGGGGATCAGCCCCATGAAGCCGAACCGACGGGCGTCGGCGTAGCCTATGCGGGTCGCCGCGCCGTCGCGGATGGCGCAGCCGCTGAAATGCTCGTGCTTGCCGGCGATGGGCACCGCCTCCTCGAACTCGCCCAGCAGGGTCCCGTCCAGGGTGAAGCGGCCGGTCATGCCCAGGTGGGTGATCCAGGTCTCGCCGGTCGACAGGGGCAGGAGCAGATATTTGGCGCGTCGGTCGATCCGCAGGACCGTCGCCCCTTCCAGCCGTTCGACGAACAGCTCGGGGAAGGGAAATCGCAGGTCGGGCCGGTTGATCCTGACCCGCGACAGCCGCGCGCCCTCCAGAACCGGCGTCAGGCCGCGTCGGACGGTTTCGACCTCGGGAAGTTCAGGCATCAGGCGTCCTAGCCCGCCCGTGCGGCCTCGCCAAGCCAGGTCGCACATCACGCCGTCGTCGCAGGATCGACACGCCCCGTGGGCATAAGGGGCGGGCGTCCATCCGGGGGGGACGATCATGACGGACTTCACCGCAGACACCGTCCCACAGACCTTGCGAAAGCCTGTCGCCTTTCGATGGCGGATGCGCCTGTCCAGCGAGGAGACGGCCATCCTCGCCGCAGCCGCCATCGTGGGATTGAGCGCCGCCTTTCTGGTGTTCCCCGGCATGGACCTGGCGGTCAGTGGCCTGTTCCACCGGACCCGGGACGGCTTCTATCTGGCCGACGATCCGATGCTGCGCGCCTTGCGCAAGAGCTCGACCCTGGTGATGTCGCTGATGCTGCTGGCGGCGGTCGGGCGGTGGATCTGGCGGGTCCTGCGGCGGCAGAAAGCCGATCTGGCCGGGCGACGGGCCTTGTTCGTGATCGCGGGCCTGGCCCTGGGGCCGGGACTGGTGGTCAACGGCCTGTTCAAGGAAGTCTGGGGTCGGGCGCGGCCGATCGACGTGCGGATGTTCGGCGGCGACGAGGCCTTCACCGCCGCCTGGCTGCCCAGCACGGCGTGCCAGTCCAACTGCTCCTTCATCTCTGGCGAGGGCGCTGGCGCAGCCTGGATGGTGGCGGCGGCTCTGGTGTTGGCGCCGCGGCGCTGGCGACCCGTCGCGGGCGGACTGGCCCTGGCCTACGCCGTCAGCCTGTCGGCCAACCGCATCGTCTTCGGCGGCCATTTCCTGTCGGACGTTCTGCTGTCATGGGCGGTTACGGCCCTGGTGCTGGCCCTGCTTTATCGCGGCCTGACGGTCGCATCGGCGGCCATTCGCCGGCGCAAGCTCCGTGTCCTGAGCATCGCAACCGCCTGAGACCCGTTGCCGCCTGCGACATAATGCGCTTACGTCCGCCGCGAACGTGGGAATTCGCCGATGACAGACGCCGCCGCCGCCCCAAAGGGCCGGCTTGAACTCACCCTTCGCGCCATCGTGCTGGGGGTGCTGCTGGCGGTGGTCTTCACCGCCGCCAACACCTATCTGGGCCTGAAGGTGGGTCTGACTTTCGCCTCGGCCATTCCGGCGGCGGTCATTTCGATGGCCATCCTGCGCGGTTTCCGCACCTCGACCATCTGGGAGAACATGACGGTCCAGACCGTCGCCTCGGTCGGCGGCGCCATGAGTTCGATCATCTTCGTCCTGCCCGGCCTGGTGATGATCGGCTGGTGGCTGGAGTTTCCGTTCTGGGAATCGACGCTGATCTGCATCTTCGGCGGCATTCTGGGGGTGACCTTCTCGATCCCGCTGCGACGCGCCCTGGTGACCAACGGCGGCCTGCCCTACCCCGAAGGCGTCGCCGCCGCAGAGGTGCTGAAGGTCGGATCACGCGGCGCCGAACAGACCGAAAGCGCCGTGCGCGAGAACAAGTCGGGCCTGTGGGTCGTGGTCGCCGGCGCCGTCGTCTCGGCCGGCTACGCCCTGCTGGTCGCCGGCCGCGTCTTTGCGGGCGAGACGGCCAAGTTCTTCAAACTGCCGGCCGCCCTGGGCGGAGGCGCGACGGGCGTCGGCTTCGGCATGCAGTTCGCGCTTCTGGGCGCCGGGCACCTGATCGGTCTGACGGTGGGCCTGGCCCAGTTGTTCGGTTTGATCCTGGCCTGGGTCATCGCCGTGCCGATCCTGACCAGCCCCGACACCATCGCCTGGCTGACCTCGCACGGCCTGCCGTCCATCGCCGCGACCCTGCCGGCGGGGACGCCTGCTGAGGAACTGGCCATGACGGTCTGGAGCCGTGAAGTGCGATTCATGGGCGCCGGCGTCATCGGCGTGGCGGCCATCTGGACCCTGATCAAGCTGGCGGGTCCGCTGATCGGCGGCCTGACCTCGGCCCTGGCGGCCCAGTCGAAACGCTCGCACGGCGAGGTGCTGGAACGCGCCGAACAGGATATTCCGATCAAGATCGTCGGCGCCGTGTCGGTGGCGGCCCTGATCGCCATCGCCGGCCTGTTGACCTGGATCGCCCTGGCCTCGCCGACGCTGGCGGCGTCCGCGCCCCTGCTGGTCATCGGCGGCCTGGTTTATGTGGTGCTGATCGGCTTCGCCGTCGCCGCCATCTGCGGATATATGGCCGGGCTTATCGGCTCGTCGAACAGCCCGGTGTCCGGCGTCGGCATCCTGGCCATCATCGTCGCCTCGCTGTTGATGCTGGGCGTGATGAAGATCGCGGGCGTGCCCGCCGACGGGTCGATCATCGCCTTCGCCCTGATCGTGACAGCGGTCGTCTTCGCCGTCGCCGTCATCGCCAACGACAATCTTCAGGACCTGAAGACCGGCCAGCTGGTCGACGCCACGCCCTGGCGCCAGCAGGTCGCCCTGATCGTCGGCGTCATCGCCGGCGCCCTGGTCATCCCCTTCATCCTGAACAAGCTGAACGGCGCCTTCGGGTTCGAGGGCGGCCCTCCCGGCATCGCCAACGAGCCGCTGGCGGCGCCCCAGGCAACCCTGATCTCGGCCCTGGCGCGCGGCGTCATCGGCGGCGATCTGCGCTGGGACCTGATCGGTCTGGGCGCGGTAATCGGCGTCGTGATAATCGTGCTGGACGCGGTCGTGTCCAGGTCCACGAACGGCAAGATCAAGCTGCCGCCGCTGGCCGTGGGCATCGGCTTCTATCTGCCGGCGGCGGTGACGACGATGCTGGTCATCGGCGCCGTCGTCGGCTGGTTCTATGACAAGGCAATCAAGACGACCCGGTTCGCCGATGTGGCGCGCCGCATGGGCGTGCTGCTGGCGTCGGGCCTGATCGTCGGCGAGAGCCTGTTCGGCGTCTTCTACGCCAGCGTCATCGTCGGCACGAACAGCGACGCCCCCTTCGCCATGATCCCAGAAGGCTCGGCCTGGCCCGCCATGCTGGCCGGCATCGTCGTCTTCGCGGCGGCAGTGTTCGGCCTCTACAGCTGGACGCGCAAACGGGCCGAGAATGTCTGACGTCGGATGACGTCTCTCCCTCCCCCTGCGGGGGAGGGTGGCTGAGCCGAAGGCGAAGCCGGGTGGGAAGGTCAAGGCGACGCATCGCAGCCCTGACCTGGTTCAGATCGGTGCGCCCGGGCCTGGCCGCCCCCACCCCGTCGCTGCGCGACGCCCCTCCCCCGCAGGGGGAGGGAGAACTGCTAAGCCGCCCGCGTGGCCACCATCATATAATTGATGCCCGCGTCGTCGGTCTGGCTCCAGCGGTCGTGAAGCGGGTCGTAGTTCAGGCCGTAGGGGCCTTCGACCGTCACGGGTTCGGCCGCCAGCATCGCGCGGATCTCGTCGGGCTTCAGGAACTGGCGCCAGTCGTGCGTCCCGGCGGGAACCCAGCGCAGGATATATTCCGCCGCCACTTTGCCCAAGGCTAGGGACTTCAACGTGCGGTTCAGGGTGGCGACCATCATCACCCCGCCCGGCCGAACCAGACGCGAACAGGCGCGCACGAAGGCTTCCGGATCGGCGACGTGCTCGATCACCTCCATCGTCAGGACCACGTCGAACGGCCCCGCGCCCTCGGCCTCGATCTGTTCGACCGTGGCGGCGCGATAGGCGATGTCCAGCCCGACCATGTCGGCGTGCGCCCGCGCCGTGCCGATATTCTCGGACGAGGCGTCGATGGCCGAAACCTCGAAGCCCATCCGCCGCATCGGTTCGGCGATCAGGCCGCCGCCGCAACCGACATCCAGCAGGGTCAGGCCCTCGAAGGGCGCACGCGCCCTGGGGTCACGGCCCAGGCGCGTGCAAAGCTGGTCGCGGATCAGGGCCAGCCGCGCCGGATTGAACCGGTGCAGGGGCGCGAACGGCCCCTTCGCGTCCCACCATTCGGCCGCCTGGGCCGAGAAGCGGGCCACGTCGGCGGGGTCGATCGATGCGCCGAACGCGCCTTGCGACGAATTTTGCGAAAAACCATGCCCTTCGCGGGGTAGGCGAGACGGTGCGGCGTCGCTAGAAGCGGTCATGACGCGAGGGATGAACCTTCGCGCCCTTTCACGCAAGCAGGGGGCGGAACGCCACGATGACGCGGCCTGATTCTTCACGATCCGACACGACACGACTGGTGATGAAGTTCGGCGGCACCTCGATGGGCGACCTCGAACGCATCCGCCGTGCGGCGCGCATCGTCGCGGCAGAGGTGTCTGCGGGCAAGAAGGTCGCCGTCGTCGTCTCCGCCATGGCGGGCAAGACCAACGAACTGGTCGCCTGGACCGACGGCGCAGGTCCGGCCGGCGCCGGCCTGCCCCTGTCGGACGACGAATATGACGTGGTGGTCGCCTCGGGCGAGCAGGTGACCTCGGGCCTGCTGGCCGCGACCCTGCGCAACATGGGCTTCAACGCCCGCTCGTGGATGGGCTGGCAGGTGCCGATCGTCACCGACGACGCCCACGCCCGCGCCCGCATCATCGACATCCCCGGCGAGAAGCTGGGCGCCGCCGTCGATTCGGGCGAGATCGCCATCGTCCCCGGCTTCCAGGGCGTGACGACGGACGGCAAGATCACCACCCTGGGCCGCGGCGGGTCCGACACCTCGGCGGTCGCCGTGGCGGCGGCCCTGGGCGCGCCTTGCGACATCTATACCGACGTGGACGGCGTCTATACGACCGACCCGCGCATCGAGAGCCGCGCCCGCCGCCTGGCCAAGGTGTCCTACGAGGAGATGCTGGAAATGGCGTCCCTGGGCGCCAAGGTGCTGCAGACCCGCTCGGTCGAGCTGGCCATGGCCAAACAGGTGCCGGTGCGCGTGCTGTCTAGCTTTATCGAACCCGACGCGAATGGCGTCATGCCCGACAAGGGTGGAACCCTGATCTGCGACGAGGAGGAGATCGTGGAAAAACGTATCGTGTCCGGTGTGACCATGAGCCGTGACGAGGCCCGCATCACCCTGCTGGGTCTGTCCGACCGCGTGGACGCCCCCGCCGATGTCTTCACGCGTCTGGCCGAGGCCAACGTCAATGTCGACATGATCGTGCAGAGCCAGTCGCGCACGGCCGGCGCGGTCAACCTGACCTTCACCACCGGCCGTCGCGACGCCGTGCGCGCCGCCGAGCTGATGACGGCCGGTCAGGCGCAACTCGGCTTCGAGGAAATCCGCATCGACGAGGACGTGGCCAAGGTCTCGGTCGTCGGCGTCGGCATGCGCAGCCATGCGGGCGTCGCCCAGCTGATGTTCCGGGCCCTGGCCGACAAGGGGGTCAAGTTCCAGGCCATCTCGACCTCGGAAATCAAGATCAGCGTCCTGATCGACGCCGCATACGCCGAGCTGGCGGTGCGGGCGTTGCACGCAGCCTATGGGCTGGACGCGGTATAGGTGATCTGAACAGGGCGCCTATATCCACGAAAAGGGCGCGGGAGACATGATGCCGGCAGGCGGCGCGATGACCAGAGGACCTCGGATCCTCCTGCGCCAGATCCGCGAGGCTCTGGGCGGGGCCGGCGCCGGTGCGACGCCGGCGCAGGATCGTCTGAACATGGTCGTCAGGATCATCGCCCGGTCGATGGTCGCCGAAGTCTGCTCCATCTATCTGCGTCGCGCCTCGGGCGAGCTTGAGCTGTTCGCCACCGAGGGTCTGAACCCCGACGCCGTCCACAACACCCGCCTGCGGCCCGGCGAGGGCCTGGTCGGCGAGGTGGCGCGCCTGGGCCAGCCGATCAGCCTGTCGGACGCGCCGTCGCATCCGTCCTTCTCCTATCGGCCGGAAACGGGCGAAGATCCCTATCACGCCTTCCTGGGCGCGCCCCTGCTGCGCGGCGGCCGGGCCATCGGCGTCCTGGTCGTCCAGAACCGCACCGAGCGGCGCTATGACGAGGAGGAGGTCGAGGACATCCAGACCATCGCCATGGTCCTGTCCGAGACGGTCTCGTCCGGCGAACTGCTGGCCCTGGACGAGCTGCGCGACGTCGAACTGGCGCCCCACCGGCCAGAGCGGCTGAAGGGACAGAAGTTCTCGGACGGTCTGGCCTTCGGCCGCGTCGTCCTGCACGAGGCGCCGCTGGCGCCCGAAAAGCTGCTGTCCGAAGACCCGGCGATGGAGGAGGCGCGGCTGAAGCTGGCGTTGGCTACGCTGAAGACCGGGCTGGACGTCATGCTGGACAAGGGCCAGGGCCTGGCCGGTCCCTCGTTCGAGGTGCTGGAAACCTATCGCATGTTCGCCGACGACCGGGGCTGGAACAGGTCGCTGGAAGAGGCGGTAAGGAACGGCCTTACGGCCGAGGCTGCGGTGGACCGGGTGCGCAACGAACACCGCGCCCGCTTCGCTCAGGCGCGCGACCCCTATATCCGCGAACGGCTGCACGACTTCGAGGACCTGGCCAACCGGCTGCTGCGGGTGCTGGCGGGCGACAAGCCGGGCGAGCGCGAACTGCCCGACGACGCCATTCTGGTGGCGCGGAACCTGGGCCCCGCCGACCTGCTGGAATATCCGCGCGACAAGCTGAAAGGCCTGTTGCTGGAAGAAGGCTCGGCCGCCAGTCACGCCGCCATCGTCGCCCGCGCGCTGCAGATTCCCTGCGTCGGCCGTCTGATGGGCCTGCGCGACCGGCTGTCGGAAGGCGACATGGTCATCGCCGACGGCGAGACCGGCGAGACCTATCTGCGCCCCCGCCCCGACATGCTGGAGGCGGTGCAATCGCGCATGGCCGTGCGCGAACAGCGCCAGGCCGAGTTCGCCCAGCTGCGCGACGTGCCGGCCGTCACTCGGGACGGCCAGAGGATCACGGTCCTGACCAATGCGGGTCTCGCCGTCGATCTGGAGAATATGGTCGAGACGGGCGCCGAGGGCATCGGCCTGTTCCGCACCGAGTTCCAGTTCATGGTCTCGGACGAACTGCCCCGGTTGAACGCCCAGACGGCGCTGTACAAACTGGTGCTTGACGCGGCCGGCGACAAACCCGTCACCTTCCGCACCCTGGACATCGGCGGCGACAAGGTGCTGCCCTATCTGGAGGCCGAGCGGGAGGAGAACCCCGCCCTGGGCCGTCGCGCCATCCGCCTGGGTCTGGACCGGCCGTCGCTGTTGCGGATGCAGCTTCGTGCGCTGCTGGCGGCGGGGGCGGGGCGCGAGCTGCGGGTCATGTTCCCGATGATCGCCACGGTGGACGAGTTCCGGGCCGCGCGCGAACTGGTCGACATCGAATGCGCCTGGGCCAAGCGTCGCGGGCGCGCCCTGCCGGCCCTGCTGCGGGTCGGGGCCATGGTCGAATGCCCGTCCCTGCTGTGGCATCTGGACGCCCTGTTGCCGCTGACGGACTTCGTCTCGATCGGCACCAACGATCTGTTCCAATATATGTACGCCGCCGACCGGACCAATCCGCTGGTCTCGGATCGCTACGACCCCCTGTCGCCGCCGACCCTGCGCGCGCTCCAGACCATTCAGAAGGCCTGCGCCGACACCGGCACGCCGGTGTCGATCTGCGGCGAGCTGGCGGGACGACCGCTGGAGGCCTTCGCCCTGATCACCCTGGGCTTCACGCGCCTGTCGGCGCCGGCGGGCGGGGTCGGGCCGGTCAAGCGGATGATCCTGTCGGCGGACCTGACGGCGGCGCGGCGCGGCATGGCCAACCTGCTGAACCTGTCCACCGGCTCTGTGCGCAACGAGATCGAATCCCTGGCGCGCAAGCTGAACGTCGCCGTCTGACCCCCATGCGCGGCGTTGCTGGCAGGGCCGCAATCGTCTATCTGCGGCGACATAGACGGCGCTCGGGCGCAGTATTCTCCCGAACATGGGGTCAGGCGTAATGGCGCTGAATGCGGGGGTCGCACCCGACGCGATCAAGGCGATTTCTGACGGACAGGATCCGACGGCCGCCTTCGTCGACGCCGCGACCCTGGGCGAGGGCCTGCGTCATGCGCGCGAGCGGTCGGGCAAGTCCCTGGCCGAGCTGGCCGCAGAGACCAAGGTGCATCGCCGCTTCCTGACCGCCCTGGAACAGGGCGACTGGTCGTCCCTGCCCTCGCGCGTCTTCGCCCTGGGCTATGTGCGCGCCTATGCCTCGGCCCTGTTCCTTGACGAGCAACTGGCGGTCGAGCGGTTCAAACGCGAAAGCCCCGACACCTCGGTGCCGCTGAAGGCGCCCATCGGCATCGCCTTCGAGGACGTCAAACGCCATTCGCCGCGCATCGTCGCCGGCGTCGTCGCCGCGGTGGTGGCGGTGATCGGCTGGAACGTGTTCCAGCGCGCCAGCCTGCATCAGGTCGCCCACCCCTCCGACATCGCCGCCGTCCCCAAGACCTGGGCGAAGGGCGACGATCCCGACCCGCAGGTGGCTCTCAGCGCGCCGATGGCGGCGCCGCCCGACCAGACGACGCCGCAGCTCTACATCACGCGCGGGCTGGAGGCCGAACTGACCGGGGTCGACCCGACCGATCCCGCCGTGATCGCCGCCGCCGCCAATCCCGAGCCGGTGCAGAAGGCCTTCAACCCGCGCGGCGCCGTCTATGGCGCCCCGGCCAACGCCTCCATGGTGGTGATCCAGGCCAAGACGGCCGGCGCCCTGGTCGTGCGGCTGGGCGACGGTCAGGCCCTGTTCGCGCGCCAGATGGCGCCGGGCGAGGCCTGGCGCGCGCCGATCGGCGTGTCCGCCACGGTGGACGTATCCGACCCGGCCGCCTTCGACCTCTATTTGAACGGGGAATACGGCGGGCCGCTGGCCGGGGTGCTGACGCCCCTGGCCCAGTTGAACAGCCGCGCGGATCAGGCCGCCAAACAGCTGGCGGCGACCCAGGCCCGCGCCCAGGTCGAGGCCCAGGCGGCTCAGGCCCGAACCCAGGCCCAGACCCAGACGCAGCCTTCCGCGACTCCCGCCGCCTCATCTCCGACGCCCACGACGCCGAACTGATCGTCGGCCGTGGTCCCGCCGTCATCATCGGCCTATATGATCCTTCCATGAGCGATCACTCTCACATCCGACCCTGGCGCCATATCGAGCGCCGCAAGAGCCGCCAGATCCGCGTCGGCTCCGTCCTGGTGGGCGGCGACGCCCCGATCAGCGTCCAGTCGATGACCAATACGCCGACAACCGACGCGGCGGCGACCATCGACCAGATCCGTCAACTGGAAGAGGCCGGGGCCGATATCGTGCGCGTCTCCTGCCCCGACGTTGAATCGACGGCGGCCTTCAAGACCATCGCCCGCGAGGCCAAGATTCCCTTGGTCGCCGACATCCATTTCCACTACAAGCGCGGCATCGAGGCGGCCGAGGCCGGCGCGGCCTGCCTGCGCATCAATCCGGGCAATATCGGCTCCGCCGACCGCGTCCGCGACGTGATCCAGGCCGCCAAGGACAACGGCTGTTCGATGCGGATCGGCGTCAACGCCGGCAGCCTCGAAAAGGAATTGCTGGAGAAATACGGCGAGCCCTGCCCCGACGCCATGGTCGAGTCAGCCCTGAACCATGCCCGCATCCTGCAGGACCACGACTTCCACGAGTTCAAGATCTCGGTCAAGGCGTCCGACCCCTTCCTGACCGTCGCCGCCTATCAGCAACTGGCCGAGGCCATCGACTGCCCCCTGCACCTGGGCGTCACCGAGGCCGGGCCGCTCCGCACCGGCACGATCAAATCGGCCATCGGCATGGGCAATATGCTGTGGGCCGGGATCGGCGACACCATTCGCGTGTCGCTGGCCGCCGATCCGGTCGAGGAGATCAAGGTCGGGTTCGACATTCTGAAATCGCTGGGCCTGCGCCACCGGGGCGTGAACATCATCGCCTGCCCGTCCTGCGCCCGTCAGGGGTTCAACGTCATCGAGACGGTGGCGGTGCTGGAAGAAAAACTGGCCCATATTTCGACGCCGATGAGCCTGTCGGTGATCGGCTGCGTCGTGAACGGGCCGGGCGAGGCCCTCTATACCGACGTCGGTTTCACCGGCGGCGGCAAGGGCGCGGGCATGATCTATCTGAACGGCAAGATCGCCCACAAACAGGCCAACGACGGCATGATCGACCACATCGTCGACCTGGTTGAAAAGAAGGCCGCCGAACTGGACGCCGCGCGGGCGGCGGAACTTGAAGCGGCGGAATAGGCCGACATTCGCGGGTTGTGCAAATCTGACGCATTTCACAAACCCGTGATTGACGGCGTTCGCTCGTCGTGCGACCTCTGCGCAAGGTTCGGCCGGGGGGCCGGCCCATAATCCACTGAGGGGCCTATGATTTCCAAAACTTCTGCACGCCTTTGCGTGCGTATGCTCGCGCTTGTCGGCGTGGCGTTGTCCCTGCCTGCGTGCGCCACCGTGACGCGTGGCTCCAGCCAGCAGTTCACGGTCGAAAGCACGCCGCCGGGCGCCCAGGTCAGCACGTCGAACGGCTTCGAATGCCAGGCGACGCCCTGCACCTTCCGCATGCCGCGCAAGGACGCCTTCCGTATCACCGTGGCCAAGGAAGGCTATGTCGCCCAGACCCACGAAGTGACCAGCAGCGTCTCTGGCGCGGGCGGCACGGCCATGGCGGGCAACCTCCTGATCGGCGGGATCATCGGCGGGGCGATCGACGCCACCTCCGGCGCCATGAACGACCTCAAGCCCAACCCCTTGGTCGTGACCCTGCGCACGCCGGCCGAAGAGGCCGCTGCGGCTCGCACGCCCGCCCCGACGACGGCCGCCGGCGACCAGTAGGCCGAAATCGGCTCATGACAAAGAAGCGGCGGCGGGTGTGAACCCGCCGCCGCTTTCCGTTTCAGATCACCTTGAACAACCGCAGGGCCTGATAGCCGGCGGACAGAAGGACCACGGCGCCGACGCCGTAGGTCAGCACCCGACGCGGGGCGATGCGGGCGATGATGCCGGCGAAGGGCGCGGCGATCAGTCCGCCGATGATCAGACCCAGCACGGCCATGGCGTGGGTGGAGAAGCCTTCCGCCTCCTGCCAGTGGCCGGTCAGCAGGGCGACGAGGAAGGTCGCGGAAATGGCCGAGGTGACGAAGAACTCCGCCGTATTGGTGGTGCCGATCGAGGCGCGCGGGTCCTGACCGGTGCCGACCAGGGTGGTGGTGACCGTAGGCCCCCAGCCGCCGCCGCCGATGGCGTCGAAGAAGCCGCCGACAAGGCCCAGAGGCCCGGCGAACTTGCGCGGGAAGACCCGCTCGCGCGTCTGGCGGGTGGCGCGCCAGATGATCACCAGCCCCATGACGGCCAGATAGGCGGTGATGAACGGCCGGATCACGTCGCCGTCGATACTGGTCAGGACGAAGGCCCCGATGCTGCCGCCCACGACCCCGCCAAGGGCCAGGGGCACGAACAGCTTCCAGTTCACGTTCTTGTTGACCGTGTGCGACCCCGCCGAGGCCGCCGTGGTGAAGACCTCGGCCGCGTGGACGCTGGCCGACGCCGTCGCGGGCGGCACGCCGAACGACAGCAGGACGGTGGAGGAGATGACGCCATAGGCCATGCCCAGCGCCCCATCCACGATCTGGGCCAGGAAACCGACGAGGAGGAACAAAAGGAAGTCTTGCATTGGCGGCCCCTGAAACGCGGACGAACGGTGCGGTTTATTTCCCTAGTCGGTCAATAGGAGAAGAATTGGCGGCGGCTTGCAGAAGGGTTCGTCCCTCGAACACCGCCGCGATGGCGTCGCGCCCATCTTGCAGCACGGGTTGAAGCGGACAGGTCTCGACATCGGGGCAGGTCTCGCACGGCCCATAGGCGGTGCGCGAGGCGCAGGGCGCCAGGGCCAGCGGGCCTTCCAGCGCCCGGATCACATCGGCGAAGCTGATGGCGTCGGCGGGCGCGGCCAAGGCATAGCCTCCCGCCCTGCCCCGCTTCGATGTCAGCAGATGCTGGCGTCGCAGGTCAAGCAGGATGGCCTCCAGAAACTTGCGCGGGGCCGCCGCCGCATCCGCGATCTCGGCGATGGTGGCTGGCCCTCCGCCCGGAAGACCGGCCAGATGGACCATGGCGCGCAAGGCGTAGCGGGACCGGTTCGACAGCATGGTCCGTGATCGCCCGCCCGGAGCCTGGACGCAAGACGCCGTTCGCCGGTGCGGACGATCTCAGGCCGTGCGACCCAGCCGGGCCACCGCATCAAGGATCTGCGCGCCGTTGTAGGGTTTCAGCACCAGGGCCTCGGCCATGTCGGCGTTTCGGGCGGCGGCGGCGACATCGCCGGAGATGAAGATCACCCGCACGTCCCAACGCCCGGTCAGGACCTGGGCCAGTTCGACCCCGGTCATCTCGCCCGACAGGTTGATGTCCAGCAGGGCTGCGTCGATGCTGTGAAGGGCCGCCGCAGCCTCGGCCGCCGCCGCGCTGTGGAAGGGGCCGACAACGCTGTGGCCCGCCTCGGTCAGCAGTTCGGTCAGGGAGGCGGCGGCGTCCGGATCGTCCTCGACCACCAGCAGGGTCAGGGCCTCGACACCCGACGGCGGGACGGCGTCGAGGGGCGTCTGGCGCGTGACGACGGCGCGCAGGTCGCGCCAGACCTCGGTCGAGGGGCGGTCGGTGTCCAGATCATAGATGGCGGCCATGGCGTTCAGCTCCCGGGCGTCTTCAGGTGAGAGGTCTCCGCCGGTCTCGACCAAGCGGGTGTCGTACAGGCGGCAAAGACGTTCGACGCTGTCGGGGACAGGGTCGGTTTCGGTTTGAGCCCTATGGAGTCCAGATGGGGGCGGGCGGTCGAACATGCGTCCTCCTCATGGTTGCCTATTCAGGATTGTGGGCGCCAGCTAAACGGTTGAAGCCGGTTTCGTAACCGCGCCTGACGCCATCGTGACCGTGGCGTTATCGCCGATCACAAGCGCGGCGCCCGGCGTGTGAGACGGCTTGCAATCGACACGACCGCCCCCGGCGGGTAAGGACGGCCCCTTGCGTTTCCTCAGGATATTTCCGTCTTGCGACTGCCCCAGGCCCGTCTCGATCAGGTGCTCGACCGCTTCCACGAGGTGGAGGCGCGCATGGGCGCGGTCACCGACGGCGCCGAGATCGTGCGCCTGTCCAAGGAACATGCCGAGCTGAAGCCCGTCGCCGACGCGGTTCAGGGTCTGGCCCGCGCCCGCGCCGAGATGGCGGACCTGGAAGCCATGACGGCCGATCCCGAAATGGCGGCGATGGCGCAGGACGAGCTTCAGATTCTGAACGACACCCTGCCGGGCCTGGAACGCGAGGTGGCCCTGCTGCTGGCCCCGCGCGACGCCGACGAGAACGCCTCGGCCGTGCTGGAAGTGCGCGCAGGCACCGGCGGGGACGAGGCGGCCCTGTTCGCCGGCGACCTGTTTCGCATGTATTCGCGCTACGCCTCCACGCGCGGCTGGCGGATCGAGCTGGATTCGGCGACCGAGGGTGACGCCGGGGGCTATAAGGAAATCATCGCCACCGTCACCGGCGACGGCGTGTTCGGCCGGCTGAAGTTCGAGAGCGGCGTCCACCGGGTGCAGCGCGTGCCGACGACCGAGTCGCAGGGGCGCATCCACACCTCGGCGGCGACGGTCGCGGTCCTGCCCGAGGTCGAGGACGTCGAGATCGAAATCCACGACAAGGACATCCGCATCGACACCTTCCGCGCCTCCGGCTCGGGCGGTCAGCACGTCAACACGACCGATTCCGCCGTGCGCATCACCCACCTGCCCACCGGCATCATGGTGACGTCGTCGGAGAAGTCCCAGCACGTCAACCGCGACAAGGCGATGAAGAACCTGCGCGTCCGCCTGTACGACATGCAGCGCCAGGCCAAGGACCTGGCCCGCTCCGATACGCGCAAGTCCCAGGTCGGATCAGGCGACCGGTCGGAACGGATTCGCACCTACAACTATCCGCAGGGCCGGGTCAGCGATCACCGGATCAACCTGACCCTGCACAGCCTGCCCCAGATCATGGAAGGCGACATCGATCCGCTGCTGAACGCCCTGATCGCCGAAGATCAGGCCGCGCGTCTGGCCGATCTGGAAGCCGAGTTCGGCTGATCAGCCCAGCACGCCGGCGACCGGCAGCCACAGCACCAGGCCGGTGACGGCGGTATAGCCCAGGAAGGCGTGGACCGAGCGACGACGGCCGGCGGCGGCGGGATCGTTCAGGTCGGAACGATTGGCCCACAAAAGATAGGCCGCCTGGATGCCCCATCCCGCCAGGAAGGCGACGACCGCCCAGGCGCTGAGCGCCGCCAGCGCCGCGCCGGACGCCAGGACCAGCACACCGCCCAGGGCGATCACCCCGTCAGCAAGCTGATCGCTGGTCGGAACGGAGATCAGGCCCGACAACGCCCGTTGCAGACGCCAGTTGAGCCAGGCCTGATACATAAGCATCAGTCCGCCCAAGACGTAGAACACCCCGATCGCGCGTACAGCCCACTCCATGGCAGGAATAAGGCACCATTTTCGGCCGTTGTAATCGCTGAAAATGCAGGGCGATTCGAAACCTTAACGACCGGCGCAAAAGAGACACAACCGATGGTATCCCACCGCGCCCGCTATCCCCCGGCGGTCAGCGCCCGGATGACGGCGGGTCGGGCCTGCATCCGCTCGAAATGGGCCTGGACCTTGGGGAAGTCGGCGATGTCGACGCCGTCGCTGTCCAGCCAGGCCGTGAAGGTGAACAGATAGGGGTCCGCGACCGTATAGGCGTCGCCCATGGCCCATTCCCCGGTCAGGCCCGCCTCGATCAGGGCGAAGCCATCGCGCATGTTCTGCGTCACCTTGGCCGCCATCGACGCCTGGGCGGCGGCATCATCGCTCCAGCGCGCGGCGCGGCGGCCGTGGGCGTGGGCCACATGGACGGTGGTGGCCAGATAGAGGTTGAAGGCCTGCATCCGCGCAAAGGCGAACGGGTCGGTCGGCGCCAAAGCGCCCGCAGGCGCGAGCGCGGCGATATAGGCCAGGATCGCCGGACTTTCGGTCAACACGCCCTGATCCGTCGCCAGGGCGGGCACCCGCCCCTTGGGATTGATCGCCAGATAAGTCGGCTGGCGTTGTTCGGACTTCGAGAAGTCGAGCAGCCGGACCTCGAAGTCCAGGCCGGACTCCTCCAGCGCGATATGGCTTGCGCGGCTGCACGAGCCGGGAGCGGTATAGAGGGTCAGCATGGTCGAACCTCGGGTCAAAGAAAAAGGCGGCGAGATCGTCGCCGCCTTTCAGGGTCTTTACAGGTCCAGCAAGGCCCGCGCCGGATCTTCCAGCAGTTCCTTGACCCGGACCAGGAAGGTCACGGCTTCCTTGCCGTCCACGATCCGGTGATCGTAGCTGAGGGCCAGATACATCATCGGGCGGATCTTGACCTCGCCGTTGATGGCCATCGGGCGCTGGACGATGTTGTGCATGCCCAGAATGCCCGACTGCGGCGCATTCAGGATCGGTGTGGACATCAGCGAGCCATAGGTGCCGCCGTTGGTGATGGTGAAGGTGCCGCCCTGCATCTGATCCATGGTCAGGGCGCCGTCACGGGCGGCCTTGCCCAGGGCGCCGATGCCCTTTTCAATGCCGGCGAGGCTGAGGGTGTCGGCGTCACGCAGGACCGGAACCACCAGACCCTTGTCGGTGCCGACAGCGACGCCGATGTCGTAGTGGTTCTTGTAGATGATGTCCGTGCCGTCGATCTCGGCGTTGACGGCCGGGATCTCGTGCAGGGCCGCGACGACGGCCTTGGTGAAGAAGGACATGAAGCCCAGCTTCACGCCGTGACGCTTCTCGAACACATCCTTGTACTGGGCGCGCAGGGCCATGACGTTGGTCATGTCCACCTCGTTGAAGGTGGTCAGCTGGGCGGCCGTGTTCTGCGATTCCTTCAAGCGACGGGCGATGGTCTGACGCAGGCGCGTCATCTTCACCCGCTCTTCGCGCGGCTGATCGGCGCGCGGGGCGGCAGGGGCGGCTGCGGCGGCAGGAGCCGAGACAGCGGCCTGGCCGATGGCGGCGATGGCGTCGGCCTTGGTGATGTTGCCTTTGGGGCCCGTGGCGGCGATGGCCTTGGGATCCAGATTGTTCTCGCCGACGACGCGCTGGACGGCGGGCGACAGGGTTTCGTTCTTGGAACCCGAAACCTGGGCCGAGCCGGTGTTGGCCGGAGCAGCGGCGGCGGGGGCCGGCGCAGCAGCCGGTGCGGCGGCGGCCGAGCCGGAACCCGAGATCGAGCCGATCTTCTGGTTCGGGGTGACGGTCGCGCCTTCGTCGGCGGCGATGGTCAGGACGCCGTCAGCCGGGGCCGAAACCTCGACTGCGACCTTGTCGGTCTCGATCTCGACCAGCAGTTCGTCCTTCTTGACCGCATCGCCGTTCTTCTTGAGCCACTTGCCGACCGAGCCTTCGGCGACGCTCTCGCCCATGACCGGCACCATGATGTCGATGGCGGCGGCGGCAGGGGCGGCGGCCGGAGCCGCAGCAGCGGGGGCCGATTTGGTCTCGGCCTTGGCGGCCGGTGCGGCCTTGGCAGCCTGAGCGGGGGCAGGAGCGGCGGCGGACGCACCCTCGGTCACCGACCCCAGGATCGTGCCGGGAACGACGTTGTCGCCCTCGGCCGCCTTTATGTCGCCCAGCACGCCGTCGGCGGGCGAGACGACTTCCAGCGAGACCTTGTCGGTCTCCAGCTCGACCAGCAGTTCGTCCTTCTTGACCGGATCGCCGACCTTCTTGGTCCACTTCGCGATGGTGGCTTCGGTGACGGATTCACCGAGGGCGGGGGTCAGGATGTCGGCCATGTCAGGTCCAGCTCGTCTCTAGGTCGGTCTTTTATACGTGTATCAGGCGAAGGCTTCGGTCGTGAAGGTGTCGAGTTCCTTCAGGTGCCGGCTCATCAGGCCGGCGGCCGTGGAGGCGGAGCCCGGCCGTCCGACGTAGCGGGCGCGCTTGGAGGCGACGTCCAGCTTGTCGAGCGTCAGCTCCAGCCACGGATCGACGAAGGTCCAGCCGCCCATGTTCTTGGGCTCTTCCTGGCACCAGACCACTTCCGCCTTGGGGAAGCGGGCCAGTTCCTTGCGCAGGGACTGGATCGGCCACGGATAGAACTGTTCCAGACGCAGGATGTAGACGTCGTCCACGGCCTGGCCGTCCTTGGCCTTCTTCTCGCGGGCGTCCAGCAGGTCGTAATAGACCTTGCCCGAGCACAGGATGACCCGGCGGATGTCCTTGTCCGCCTTGATCGTGATCCCGGCGATCTCGGGACGCGTCTGGGCGTCGTCGTGTAGCAGGCGGTGGAAGGCCGAACCCTCCGCCAGGTCCGCCATGGACGAAACCGCCTTCTTGTGTCGCAGCAGGGACTTGGGCGTCATCAGGATCAGCGGCTTGCGGAACGGCCGGTGCATCTGGCGACGCAGGATATGGTAGTAGTTGGCCGGGGTCGTGCAGTTGGCGACCTGCATATTGTCTTCGGCGCACTGTTGCAGGAAGCGCTCCAGGCGGGCCGAGGAGTGTTCCGGTCCCTGGCCTTCATAGCCGTGGGGCAGCAGCATGGTCAGGCCGCTCATGCGCAGCCACTTGCGTTCGCCCGAAGAGATGAACTGGTCGATCACCACCTGGGCGCCGTTCACGAAGTCGCCGAACTGGGCTTCCCACATCACCAGCGTATTGGGGTCGGCCAGCGAATAGCCGTACTCGAAGCCCAGCACCGCCTCTTCCGACAGGGCCGAGTCGATGACCTCGAAATTGGCCTGGCCTTCGCGCAGGTTGTTCAGCGGGATGTAGCGCTCTTCGGTCGTCTGATCGATGATGCCCGAGTGACGCTGCGAGAAGGTGCCGCGCACCGAATCCTGACCCGACAGACGGATCGGGAAGCCTTCGTCGACCAGGGTGGCGAAGGCCAGGCTCTCGGCGGTGGCCCAATCCAGACCCTGGCCCGAAGTGATGGCTTCGCGGCGACCGTCGATGACGCGCTTCAGCGTCTTGTGCATGTCGACGCTGTTGGGAATGGTGGTCAGGCGGTGACCCAGGTCGGTCAGCTTGGCCAGCGGCACGGCGGTGTCGCCGCGCAGCTCGTCCTTGGGCGCCGCAAAGCCCTGCCATTGTCCGTCCAGCCAGTCGGCCTTCTCGGCGGACCAGGTCTTGCCGGCCTCGAACTGCTCGTCGAGGAACTTCTCGAACCGCTCGACCTCGGCGTCCACCTGTTCCTGGGTGATCACGCCTTCGCCCACTAGGCGCTGCGAATACAGTTCGCGGGTCGAGGGCTGGGCGCGGATCTTCGAATACATCAGCGGCTGGGTGAAGGTGGGATCGTCGCCTTCGTTGTGGCCAAAGCGGCGGTAGCAGAACATGTCCACCACCACGTCCTTGTGGAACTTCTGGCGGTATTCGGTGGCCACCTTGGAGGCGAAGACGACCGCTTCGGGGTCGTCGCCGTTGACGTGGAAGATCGGCGCCTGGACCATCAGGGCCACGTCCGACGGATAGGGCGAGCTGCGCGAGTTGCGCGGGCTGGTGGTGAAGCCGATCTGGTTGTTGATGACGAAGTGAAGCGTGCCGCCGGTGCGGTAACCCTTCAGCCCCATCAGGGCGAAACATTCGGCGACCACGCCCTGGCCGGCGAAGGCGGCGTCGCCGTGGATCAGCAGCGGCACGACCTTGGAGCGGTCCAGCGCCCACTGACCCTCGGGCACGCCCTCGTTGGCCTCGCGGATGTCGAACGCCTGTTTGGCGCGCGCCTTGCCGAGCACGACCGGGTTGACGATTTCAAGGTGCGACGGGTTGGCGGTCAGCGACAGGTGGACGTGGTTGCCGTCGAACTCGCGGTTCGACGAGGCGCCCATGTGATATTTGACGTCGCCCGAGCCCTCGATATCGCTCGGCACGGCCGAACCGCCCTGGAACTCGTGGAAGATGACCTTGTAAGGCTTGCCCATCACGGCGGCGAGCACGTTCAGGCGGCCGCGGTGGGCCATGCCCAGCACGACTTCGTCGACGCCCAGCGATCCGCCGCGCTTGATGACCTGCTCCAGCGCCGGGACCATGGCCTCGCCGCCGTCCAGGCCGAACCGCTTGGTGCCGGGGAAGCGCTTGTGCAGGAAGCGTTCGAACCCTTCGGCCTCGACCAGCTTGGACAGGATGGCCAGCTTGCCTTCCTTGGAGAAGGCGTTCTGCTCGAACTTGTCGGCGCCCTCGAACCGCTGTTGCAGCCAGGATTTCTCTTCCGGCTCGGCGATGTGCATGAACTGGATGCCGACCGTACCGCAGTAGGTGCGCTTGAGGATGTCCAGCACTTCGCGGATCGTGCCGGTCTGAAGGCCCAGGACGCCGTCCAGGAAGATCGGGCGGTCCAGATCGGCGCCGGTGAAGCCATAGAATTCCGGCGTCAGCTCGGGGTTCTCCACCGGCTGTTCGATGCCCAGCGGGTCCAGCTTGGCTTGCAGGTGTCCACGCACGCGATAGCTGCGGATCAGCATCAGGGCGCGGATGGAATCATGGGCGGCGGCGCGGATCACGTCAGCCGAGACATCGGCGGGCGCAGCCTTGGCGGCGGGAGCGGCAGGCGCAGCGCCGGGCTTCTTGGGATCAGGCTTGGGCGCCGGCCAACGGCCGTCGAAGACGCCGGTTTCCTCGGTGGGTTCGGTCGCCACGCCACGACCCCAGCCGCCGGCCTCGGCCGAAGCGGTCACCAGCGCGGCGTTGTCGCGCAGCTGGTCGAAGAAGGCTTTCCATTCCGCCGAGACGGAGCCGGGGTCCTTGGCCCACTTCTCCTGCAGCTCCTCCACATAGGCCGCATTGGACCCGTAGAGGAATGAGGTCTCGGCAAAGACCTGGTTCAGCCGACCGGCATCGTCCGCCATCGTTTCGCAATCCCTGGGCCCCGACGGACACATCTCCGTGAGGGGCGCGCCCGTCATATAGGCGTCGTTTCCTTATGGGTCATGACCGAAACGGGGCATTTGGGTGAGAAATTGGTCGCAGGCCCAAGAAAAAACGCCCCCGACCGAAGCCGAGGGCGTCCATCGATGCGTCACACGGCATTTTTGATGCCGAAAGCGCTCAAGTCGCGAGCCAGAGCCTGTCCTCCGGCTGATCGAAGATCAGGCCGGGGGGCGCGGCGAGCATAGCGCCCGCGCGCAGCGCGAAGGATCAGCCCTTCAGGACTTCGACCAGGGTCTTGCCCAGGCGAGCCGGCGATTCCGACATGCGGATGCCGGCGGCTTCCATGGCGGCGATCTTGGATTCCGCATCGCCCTTGCCGCCCGAGACGACGGCGCCGGCATGGCCCATGGTGCGGCCCTTGGGCGCGGTGCGTCCGGCGATGAAGCCGGCCATCGGCTTCTTGCGGCCCTTCTTGGCTTCGTCGATCAGGAACTGGGCGGCGTCTTCTTCCGCGCCGCCGCCGATTTCGCCGATCATGATGATCGAGGTTGTTTCCTCATCGGCCAGGAACAGCTCCAGCACGTCGATGAACTCGGCGCCCTTGACCGGATCGCCGCCGATGCCGACGGCCGTGGTCTGGCCCAGGCCTTCGTTGGTGGTCTGGAACACGGCTTCATAGGTCAGGGTGCCCGAACGCGACACGATGCCGACCGAGCCCTTCTTGAAGATGTTGCCCGGCATGATGCCGATCTTGCACTCGTCCGGCGTCAGGATGCCGGGGCAGTTCGGACCCAGCAGGCGCGACTTGGAGCCTTCCAGGCGGCGCTTGACGTTGACCATATCCAGCACCGGGATGCCTTCGGTGATGCAGGTGATGAAGGGGATCTCGGCGTCGATGGCTTCGATGATGGCGGCGGCCGCGCCCGACGGCGGGACGTAGATCACCGAGGCGTCGGCGCCCGTGGCGTCGCGGGCTTCGGCGACCGAGGCGTAGATCGGCAGGGTTTCTCCGTGCGAACCCGTCCAGCTGGCGCCGCCCTTGGTCGGGTGAACGCCGGCGACCATCTGGGTGCCGTGATAGGCAAGGGCCTGCTCGGTGTGGAAGCCGCCGGTCTTGCCGGTCAGGCCTTGGACGATGATCTTGGTGTCTTTGTTGACGAGGATGGACATGGGGATTCCGTTCTTGGGGACGTCAGAGGTTCAGGAAGGGGTTTTCGACTTGGACCGACCCGTAGGTCTGACCGTGATTGAGATCCTCGGAATAGAGGACCTTGGCGCCGATCTTTTCGGCGGCGGCGATGATGGCGCCATCCCAATAGGACAGCTGGTAGCGGCGGGCGTGGTCGATGCCGGCCAGCACCACCCCAGGCGTCACCGGCTGGCAGGGCTTCATGGCGATCACACGAATCCATTCTCTGGCCTCATCTGATGTCAGCGGCGGCGCGCCTTTGCGGGTAGAGACATTGTAGAACTCGGCCAGCACCTGGCCTGAGGTGCAATAATCCTGGGTCAAGGCGATCTCTCGCGCCCGTTCCCAGCGATAGCCTGCGTGTTCCTGTCCCAGTGCGGCGTAAAGCAGAATATTGGTGTCGAGGAAGACCTCTGAGTTAGCGATCAAACCGACGATCTCCGCTGTAGATCTCGTCTCGTTTGCCGGGTCGCCAGTCGCCCATGCGACCCTTGGATTCGTCGATCAGCTTCAGCAGCGCCTCGCGCGCCTCGTCCTTGGAGGCTTCCTGCTGCACCATGCTTGTCAGGAAGCCGCGCACCATCTCGTTGACGCTGGTCCGCTTCATGGCGGCCAGCACCCGCACCTTGTCGAGCAGGGCGTCGTCGATGGCGAGGGTCAGGTTACGGGTCATGAATCTACACGGGTTATGTGGAACACATAGGCCGTGCGGATCGGCCGGACAAGTCAGTTCCGGGTCGCTCGGTCGCCAACCTTGATGTCGAGCAACAGACCCAGCCGCCTCAACACCCAGATTTGGAGGTTCGTCAGACTGTAGAGGCGGGCGAACAGGGCGCGCTCGTGACCCGTTTCACGAGCCTTGGCGTACACCATTTGCTGACGACGACGCCGGCGACCGATCTCGATCGTGTCGCCTGTCTCCAGACGTCTGTCCCACTTGGCGCGCCAGGCGTCCAGTGAGATGGCGTCATAGTGGAGCAGCCAAACCGGCCGGCCGTTTAGAGGATCGCGAGCGCTTACGGCCTTCAGCGGCGCACCGTCCTGTTTGGCTTCATGGATGCAGGCCGTGACGCCGACCTTGCCGCGCCTCACGGCGTATTTGCCCATGTGGTGGCCCAGCAGCCCACGAACGAAAAACGCGCCTGCGCCCGGATAGAGGCAGTAGCTGAGCTCGGACCAGAACAGGCCGCTGTAAGCCTTGCGGGCAAAACGGGCTCCATACTCGCGGTCAAGATCGTCTCCGACGCGCCAGACCGCCTCAACGGTTGGAAAAATCACCAGATCCCGAGACGCGGGCGCCGCACTCAGCACGGCGTCAAGGCTCGCGTCGCAATGGATCAGTTCATCGATATCGACGACCACCAGCCAGTCCGCGACAATCTTGTCGTAAGCATCCTTGTAGACCCGTCGTTGTCGCGCTTCGACGGAAGTCGGGCGACCGCCGCGACGCGCCCAGAAGGCATCGTCGCAGACGATCAACGCCTCATCGCCCAGTCCGACGTCCGCAGGCCGGGGCGCGGCCTCGGCGGCTCCGTCGAAATAGACGCGAACCCGCGCGGCGCCTTTTCGTCGATAGTGATCGACGAAGACGGCGATGTGCCGATCCGGCGCCAGGGCCATGGCGACGACCTCGAACCGTGTCATCGCTTGCTCCACTGGCGCCGACGGCGTTCGGGATCAGCCGACGGCGGCCACAATCTTCTGGGCGGCGTCGTCCAGGTCGTCGGCGGCCTGGATGGTCAGGCCCGACTCGTTCAGGATTTTCTTGCCCAGTTCCGCGTTGGTGCCTTCCAGACGCACGACCAGCGGCACCTTCAGGCCCACTTCCTTGACGGCCGCGACGACGCCTTCGGCGATGACGTCGCACTTCATGATGCCGCCGAAGATGTTGACCAGGATGCCCTGGACGTTCGGGTCGGCGGTGATGATCTTGAAGGCCGCAGCCACCTTCTCCTTGCCGGCGCCGCCGCCGACGTCGCAGAAGTTGGCCGGCTCCTTGCCGTACAGTTTGATGATGTCCATCGTCGCCATGGCCAGGCCCGCGCCGTTCACCATGCAGCCGATGTTGCCGTCCAGCGAGACGTAGGCCAGATCCCACTTGGAGGCCTCGATCTCCTTGGCGTCTTCCTCGGTCTCGTCGCGCAGGGCCTTGATGTCGTCGTGGCGGAACAGGGCGTTGCCGTCGAAGCTGACCTTGGCGTCCAGGACGCGCAGATGGCCGTCCTTCATGACGATCAGGGGGTTCACCTCCAGCATGTCCATGTCCTTCTCGACGAAGGCCTTGTACAGCGCGGGGAACAGCGACTTGCCGTCTTCGGCCGCGTCGCCCGTCAGGCCGTAGGCGGCGCTGATGGCGGCGACGTCGGCTTCGGTCACGCCCGCGTTCGGGTCGATGACGATGTTCTGGATCTTCTCGGGCGTGTCGTGGGCGACGGTTTCGATGTCCATGCCGCCTTCGGTCGAGACGACGAAGGCGATGCGGCCATAGGCGCGGTCGACCAGCAGCGACAGGTACAGTTCACGATCGATGTCGGCGCCGTCCTCGATATAGAGGCGGTTGACCTGCTTGCCGGCGTCGCCGGTCTGGGCGGTGACCAGGGTGTTGCCCAGCATTTCCCTGGCGTGGGCGACGGCTTCCTCGACCGAGAAGGCCAGACGCACGCCGCCCTTGGCGTCGGCCGGCAGTTCCTTGAACTTGCCCTTGCCGCGGCCGCCGGCGTGGATTTGCGACTTCACGACATAGAGCGGACCGGGTAGCGACTTGGCGGCCGCCTCGACCTGATCGACCGACGTCACTGCGACGCCTTCGGCGACGGGGGCGCCGAAGCCTTTGAGGACCTGCTTGGCCTGATATTCGTGGATGTTCATGAGGGACCGTCGCAACCGCTGCTGGGAGAGTTGCGGGGCTTATAGGACTCTCTTTTGCATTGCGCTACCGACCTTCGGCCTACTTTAGCGCAGCCCTTCGCAGGTGCGAGCGTCCACAGGCCCCCTTTAGTCGACCCAGTCCTTCTTGAGGGTGCGCGACGCGCCGATCAGCAGGATCGCCGCCAGCACATAGAAGCCCATGCCGGTATAGATGGCCCACCGCAGGCTCTCGTCGCCGAAGCGCGGCGCCAGCAGGTCGCTCATCCAGCCGAAGTAGTAGAAGCCGACCGCGATCCCGAGCAGATTGTTCAGCAACAGGAACAGGGCCGAGGCGGTCGAACGCATGGCCGCCGGCACCAGATGCTGGACCGCCGCCGTGATCGGACCCAGCCAGGCGAGGTTCAGACCCGTAGGCAACAAGAAGATCAGGAAGGCCAGGGTTAGCTGCTGCGCATGGCTGCCGCCGCCGGGCAGGACCAGGCCGATCAGCCACGGCGAGTTCATCGCCAGGATGAAGCACGGCGCCGAGATCAGGAAGGCGATGGCGGGCGTCAGCGGATAGGCGCCCTTGCCCTTCTTCGACAGTTTGTCGGCGATCATGCCGCCCAGCCAGATGCCCAGGATGCCGCCGATCAGGGCGATGCCGGAATAGTAGATGCTGGTCTGTTTCAGGGTCAGGTCGAAGCTGCGCATGAAGAACAGGGGCAACCAGCCGGCGACGCCGTAGCCGCACACCGACGACGAGGCCGCGCCCAGGCCCAGCAGCCAGAAGCTGGGCTTACGGATCACGACCGAGGCCGTGCGACGCGCGATCATCAGGGATATGCCGATCACCACCGCCAGCAGGCCGCCGAACGCCAGCACCAGCGGATTGCCCAACGACGTGCCCATCAACCAGCTCAAGGCCCCGAGGATCAGCAGGCCGGTGCCGAGACCCAGCATGATCTGGGCGGCGATCTTGCCGGCCCTGTCCGTGCCGACGGGGGCGGCGGCCAAGGCTGCGACCTGAGCCTCGGTTTTGATCGCATCGGTCCCTCCCCGCCTGGGATCGCGCACCGTCAGACGCAGCAGCGGCGCGACCAGAACGCCCAGCAGGCCGACCACGATGAAGGCCGTGCGCCAGCCGTAGGTCGCGGCCAAGAGGCCGCCGACCAGGGTGCCCGCCGCCATACCCAGCGGAATGCCGAAGGCGAAGGCGGCCATGGCGCGCGCCCGCTGATGCGGCGGGAAATAGTCGGCGATCAGGGAATAGGCCGGGGCCACCCCGCCCGCCTCGCCGATGCCCACGCCCATCCGGCAAAGGAACAGCTGTCCGAACGAACCGGCCATGCCACATAGGGCCGTAAAGCCCGACCAGACGGCCAGCGCCCCGGTCATGATCCAGACCCGGCTGAACCGGTCCGCCATCCAGGCCAGGGGAATGGCCAATGTCGAATAGACCGAGGCGAAGGCGATGCCGCCCAACAGGCCGAACTGGCTGTCGGACATGCCGAACTCTTCCTTCAGCGGCGCGGCCAGGATGCCGATGATCTGGCGATCCAGGAAGTTCAGCATGTAGATCAGGATCAGGACCGCCAGCACATAGTAGCGATAGCCGGGCCGCTCTGGGCGAACCCCGCCCTCGACCGCCTTGTCTTCGACCGTCAGCGTATCCGTCGTCATCGGCGTTTCCCTCGGCATCTTTTTGTTCGTTGAGGCGAGCCTAGCCGCAACTCTGCTCACTGCAAACAAAAGGGCGGCGGCCCGGAGACCGCCGCCCCTCGTCGTCAGGCGTATCTGATCGGGATCAGAACTTCAGGCCCAGTGTGGCCGTGACCGTGCGCGGCGGGCCGTAGAAGCCGATGATCGAGTCGCCGGTCAGGGCGCCGGGGAAGCTGTAGCCGCCGACGCGGTAGCGTTCGTCGCCCAAGTTCTTGCCGTGGACGCCGAAGGTCAGGCGGTCGTCCGACGACGTCCAGACGATGCTGGCGTCATACATCCAGTAGGCGCCCTGATCGAGCAGCGGCGAAGGCGTCTCGAACTGCTGATAGGCGCCGCGATAGGCGACCGACGGGATGAAGGCGATCGACGAGCCGTTCTCCATGAACCAGTTGTAGGTGGCGCCGATCGAGCCGGTCCATTCCGGCGTGTTCTGGAAGTTGCGCTGCGACGACACGTCGACGACGCAACCCGGCAGGGTGGGGCAGGACGTATTGCCCGACGCCGTCGGAATATAGGCCAGGAACTGGTCGAAGCTGGCGTCGATATAGCTCAGCGAGGCGTTCAGCGTCAGAGCGCTGGTCGGGCGGAAACGGCCCTCGAACTCCCAGCCGCGGATCGAGGACGAGCCGACATTGTCCACCACCGAGGCGACGGTTGCGCCGGCCGGATACTGGGTCGTGATCTGTTGGTTCTCGTAGCTGGAATCGAAGATCGCCGTGGCGAACGTCAGGCGACGATCCAGCAGCGACCCCTTCAGCCCGATCTCGTAGGTCTCGACCGTTTCCGGCGCATAGCCGTTGACGGTGGCGGGGTACAGGACCGCATCGCCGCGCATGTCGAAGCCGCCGGACTTGAAGCCCTCGCCCCACGAGGCATAGGCCGTCAGATCTGGGCCGAACTTGTAGTTGACCGAGACGCGCGGGGTGAACTTCTCGAACTCGCGAGTGCGGGTGTAGTTGGTGCGCGGCGCGCCCAGCGGCACGGCGGCGTTGTTGCCGAAATAGGGGCTGCGGATGCCCAGATACTGCTGGCGGAAGACGGTGCCCTCCTTCTCGTCCTTGGTGAAGCGGCCGCCGACCGAGACCGACAGGGCGTCGGTCACGTCATAGCTGAAGTCGGCGAAGGCGGCGTAGCTCTTGGTGGCCACCGAACCCGAGGTCAGGGTCGTCAGATTGGCCAGGCCCACGACGGTGTCGAAGGCGCCCGAGGCGTTGGCGTCCATGTAGAAGACGCCGGCGACGCCGTTCAGGCGGCCTGCGCTGACCACCATCTGGAACTCCTGGCTGAACTGGTCGTCGTTATAGGCGGCGGGAATGTCCAGAATCGGTCCCGGCAGGTTGTCGAAGTCGATGTTGCCGCGCGTGAAGCCATCACGATAGGCGGTGATCGACTTGAAGGTCAGCAGGTCGCTCATCTCCCATTCGCCGGTCAGGGACACGCCGCGCGTCTGGACGCGGTTCTTGTCGCCGGCGCCGGCGTTGGTGTCGTACGGGTCCGACGGCGACGGCGCGGTCTCGCGGTGACCGTGACGGGCGTTGGAATCGTCGTTCACCAGGTCGCCGGCCAGGCGGAAGAACAGGCTGTCGGTCGGGGTCCATTCCGCACTGGCGCGGAAGGCGGTGACGTCCTTGTTGTAGTGTTCGTTTCCGGTGTTCAGGTTCTTTCCGTAGCCGTCGCGCAGATAGCGGGCCAGGGCGGCCGAGACCTTGAACTCGTCGCTGAAGGGCAGTTGGGCGCTGGCGATCACGTCGCGCTGATTATAGCTGCCGTAGGAGGCGCGCAGGCGACCCTCGGGCTCGTCGGCGTCGATGCGGCGGGTGACGTATTTGATCGCGCCGCCGATGGTGTTGCGACCGTAAAGCGTGCCTTGCGGACCGCGCAGGACTTCGACCCGCTCCACGTCGAAGATATCCAGAACGGCGGCCTGCGGGCGGGCCACATAGACGTCGTCGATATACAGGCCCACTCCGGGATCGAAGCCCCACAGCGGATCCTGCTGGCCCACGCCGCGAATGAAGGAGATCAGGGTCGAGTTCGAGCCGCGCGCCGCATTCAGCGTCAGGCTGGGCGTCGAACGCGCCAGTTCGGTGATGTCCAGGGCGCCGCGCGCCTCAAGCTGTTCGCCGCTGACGGCGGTGACGGCGACCGGCACGTCCTGCAGGCTTTCCGCACGACGGCGCGCGGTGACGACGATGTCGTCGACGGTGGCGGCATCCTGCGTGTTGGCCGCTTGAGCGGTCGCCTCCGCGTCCTGGGCGACCGAGGCCCCCCCAAGCACGCCCCACGCCGCGCCGGCCAGCAGCGCGCACTTCACATGACGGTTCATGATCCTAGACCCCTTGTTGTCGTTTCCAGCCCGATTGACGCTTTTATTCAGCGTTCAATGATTTTCACGGAACCTACCCGGTTTCATCCGGCTGTCAAACGCTGTGCTGACGCAAGGTCACTTGAGCTGTCGAGCGTGGCGCCGTTGCACCGGGGTTAGGTCGCGCCTAAGCCTTGCCGCATGAGCAAGCCGGACGCCGCAATCCCGACACCCCGCCCCGCCGCCGCCGTGCGTCGCAAGGCGGCGGGCGCTGCGCCGGCCCGTCGGGGTCGTCCGCCCAAGGCCCAGGCCAAGGCGGCGGGCGAGACCCGCGACCTGATCCTGGACGCGGCCGAGGATCTGTTCTCCAAGCACGGCTTCTATGGCGTCACCATCCGCGAGGTGGCGCGCGAGGCGGGCGTGGATACCGCACTTGTGCACTACTATTTCGGAGCCAAGCGCGAGTTGTTCGACGCCGTCTTCCTGCGACGGGCAGAGGTGTGGAATGCCGACCGGGTCTCCGCCATCGACCGCTATGCCGAGACGGCGGGGGCGGACATGACGCTGGAGGGGTTGCTGGAGGCCTTTCTGCGGCCGCCGTTCGAATGGTCGCTGAAGGGCGGGCCGGGCTGGAAACATTATTCCGCCCTGGTGGCCCAGACCAACGCAAACCCCAGTTTCGGCGGCGAGACGATGGCCCGCTATTTCGACCCGGCCATCCACCGGCTGATCGAACTGATCGCCGTGGTCTTGCCGGACGCCAGCGAAGTCGATCTGTACTGGGGCTATCACAATCTGTCGGGCGCCCTGACCCTGACGCTGGGCGAGACGGGGCGGCTGGACCGGCTGTCGAACGGCCGGGCGCGATCTGGCGATCTGGAGACGGCGGGCGACTATATGGTCCGGTTCGCCGCCGCCGGCTTCCGCGCCGTGGTCGGGATGTCGCCGCGCCGGCCTTAACCGAAGAAGATCGCCCACATCAGCCGGCCGGGCAGGAAGGTGAAGGCGCCGGCGACGATCAGGCCGCCGACGAACATTCCCGTCATGGCGCGCCGGTGGTCGGCGATGCGGTGACGACGCGCGGCATGGACGGCCATCGGCAGGGCGATCACGGTCCAGCCGCTGAGCAGGTGGATTAGCGACAGGCCGCCCGGACCGCCCGGATTGAGCCGGTGGATGAAGAAGGAGCTGACCGCCGTCGTCGCCATGGCCAGCACCCAGATCCAGCCCAGGGTCCGGTGCAGCCGGTTTCCCTTGACCCCGATCAGCAGGACGATGCCGATCGCCAGCGCCGTCAGGGCGGCGGCGACATGAATCTGGATCGGCTGCGGCGAGGCCAGCAGCAGGCGCCAGTCGGGGACGTGCGGTGTGAATCCCATCCGCGCCAGCCGCCCGTCATCGACCGCCAGATAGGCGACGAGTGGGACTATCAGCAGAGCGAGGGCCAGGACGGACGGCGCGAGACGGGACAGGCGAGGCATGGGAAATCTCCGTTTGCACCGTCCTGACTTGCCGCGTCCGGCCGCACATCCCGCGCTTCGCCAACGCCCATCTGTGCTGCGCCAACGCCCACCTGTCTTTCGCCCCCTCCTTTCAACGGGCGGGAAATCGTGGTCTCAAGGCGCGATCTTCCGATGCCGAAAGCCGCCATGACGCCCCTTGCCGCCGACCGCCGCCGCACCTTCCTGCGCGGCCTGATCGTCGCCGTTCTGGGCGGCGTCTTCCTGGCGATGACCGGGGCGTTCGGAACAGCGGGCGCGGCGTTAGGGCCACGGCTGGCCTATTGGGTCGTGGTCATGGTTCTGGGCGGGGTGTGGGGCCATTTGTGCAGCGCCTTTGTCAGCCGTTTTCTGGATATAGACGAGCGGCCGTGGCTGACCATAGCGGTCATGGTGGTGATGATCACCGGGCCGGCGTGCGTCCTCGTCTGGGCCGCGACGGGCCTGTTCTTCGCCCAGCGCCTGTACCCGTTGGCGGTGCTGCCTCAGGTGGTCGTGCCGGTCGTGGTGGTGACGGCGGCGGTCACGACGCTGAACGTTTTCCTGGGGCGCGCCCGGCCGGTTCAGACCCATGCGTCGCCGCCACAGCCGGCGGCCCGGCCCGTGCGGTTTCTCGAACGCCTGCCGATGAAGCTGAAGGGCGCTGAGATCCGGGCGGTGCAGGCCGAGGACCATTATCTGCGCATCCACACCGACCGGGGATCGGACCTGATCCTGATGCGGTTGTCGGATGCGGTCGAGGAGCTGGAAGGGCTGGAGGGCGCCCAGACGCACCGCAGCTGGTGGGTGGCGCGCGAGGCTGTGCGCGGTGTCGAGCGCGGCGACGGCCGGGCGACCCTGACGCTGGACGGCGGCCTGTCGGCGCCGGTCAGCCGCCGCTACGCCCGGATGCTGCGCGACGCCGAATGGTGGTGAGTGATCAGGGGGCTGGTTGCGCCGTCAGCATCGACGCCGGGGCCGCGCAGCCGGTCAGGGTGTCGTCGCCGATCTCGACCTTGGCCGTCAGCGGATAGGTGCGGTCGCTCATGCCGTCCGAGCATTCGGTGGCGATCAGGACGACGTTCAGGGCCTGGTTCAGGTCGGTGGAGCTGGCGAAGGTGGCGACCGTCCCCTGAACCGTCGCGCCACGATTGGGCGCACGCTGGGTCGGCTGATCGACGCGGGTGTAGATCAGGGCGTCGGGCGTGATCTCCACCCCCCAGAAGGGTTCGGCGCCGAGCGCCCGCACCGGCTTGCCCAGATCGACGCCGCCCAGGGTCGCGGCCGTCTCGGGCGCAGATGCGGCCTTGGGTGCGTTGGCCTCGCGGTCGTAACAGCCGGCCAGGGCGGCGCCGGCCAGCAGAACGGGCAATATGAAACGCATGGACGGCCTCCCTTTCGTCCTTGCGCAGGTGTGGTCGCGTGCGGCCTCGGTCAAGGGCGGAGCCTGGGTTATGCTGGCGGGATGTCGATTCGCCCCAGCGCCTACGAGTTCTTCGCCGGGGGCGGCCTGGCGGGTCTGGGCCTGTCGGCCGCAGGCATAGACACGGTCTTCGCCAACGACATGGATGCGGCCAAGGCGCGGGCCTTCGTCGCCAATCATCCGTACACGCCGTTTCGCCAAGGGGATGTCTGGGGCCTGACGGTCGAGGATTTGCCGGGGCGGCCGGACATGGCCTGGGCGTCCTCTCCCTGTCAGGACGTCAGCCTGGCGGGCGCGCGAGGCGGGCTGGAGGCCGGGCGATCCGGCGCCTTCTGGGGGTTCTGGCGGTTGATGCAGGGTTTGGCGGCCGAGGGGCGCGGGCCTCGCGTCATCGTGCTGGAGAATGTGATCGGCCTGCTGACCTCCGGTCAGGGTCGGGATTTCGCGGCCGTCTGTGCGGCCATGGCCGAGGCGGGATACACGGTCGGGGCGCTGGAGATGGACGCCGCCCATTGGTTGCCCCAGTCGCGGCCGAGGCTGTTCGTGGTCGCCGTGAGGGGCGAGGCGCCGCGTGCGGCTGGGCCGGTGTCGCCCTTTCATTCGCCGCGCCTGATCGCCGCCCATGACCGCCTGCCCGAGGCGGTGAAGGCGACCTGGGCCTGGTGGTCCCTGCCCGCGCCGTCGCAACGCAATCTGGATCTGGCGGCGGTGCTGGAGCCGGACGAGAACGTGAAATGGCTGGAGGATGCGGACGCCATACTGGCCCTGGCCGGGCCGCTGCACCGCGCTCGGATCGCGGCGGCCGTGGCATCGGGCCGGCGCTGCGTCGGAGCCGCCTATCGTCGGGTGCGGACCGAGGACGGGCAGAAGGTCCAGCGGCTGGAGGTCCGGTTCGACGGCCTGGCCGGATGTCTGAGGACGCCGGCCGGCGGGTCGTCGCGGCAATATGTGGTGGTGTGCGATCAGGGCCGGGCGCGGGTGCGGCGCCTGACCGGGCGCGAGGCGGCGCGGCTGATGGGGGTGGGCGAGGACTATCGCCTGCCGTCCAGCGAAAGCGCGGCGCTGAAGCTGATGGGGGACGCCGTCGCCGTGCCGGTGGTCAGGGCGCTGGCGGAGGGTCTGTTGCTGCCTGCGCTGCTGGATAGACGCGCGGCGGCCTGATCCGGCGAGGCGGTTAGGGCGGAATTGCACTCCAACGGAAAAACAGTGCAAGTCGTGCAAATTCACGTCAGCGCGTTGTTTTCGTTTAAGTAAAGTTCGGCCTCGAATTGCACTGGTGCAACAAGGTGCAATTTGCACGACGAAGTTGGACTCCGAAAAAACAGTCTAACGAGTCCAAGAGTCCAAGTCGTGGGGATGGCGATGTCAAAGACCGGGCATGCATCATAACCCGGTCCGACGTGGCGCTAAGGAAGATGACGATCCGGCGATCCAACAGGCTGAAAAAGCGGCTGTCCCTTTCGTCAAATAGGATGGCTAGAGGCGTTGGCGGCTACGAGGCGCCACTCTCTCTTCTTTTCCGCTCATCCCGGCGAAAGCCGGGACCCAGACCTTTGGGCGAAAGGCGCCTGAGATCAAATGTCAGTGGTCATCCGACAAACCAGCGATGCGAAAGCACGGGGTCCCGGCTTTCGCCGGGATGAGCGGGAGGAGAGGACTCGCCTGAACCCGCCGCAGGCCCTCGGGACGAACCCGAGGCGCCGGATCAAGGGTTTAGCGCTGGACCCACTGGCCCTGGGCGTTGCGGTACCACTGGCCCGAGGAGATGCGGGGCAGGAGCTGGGATTCGAACATCCGGGCGCCGGCGACATCGGCCGAGGTGCCGGCGTCGGTCGCGCTGCGGGCGTAGGCGGCGCGGCGGCCGGCGTTGGTGGCGTCGACGGCGGCGCGCAGGCCGGCGTCCGAGGTCGGGGTGCGGAAGCCCAGGAAGCCGTCGGCCTGTTCGCCGACCGTGCCGGCGGCCTTGGCCTGGTCGATCTGGGCCTTTTGGGCGCCGGTCTGGGCGATGGCGGCCCCGGCGATACCCATGGCGGCGACAGCGGCGCCGATGACGAAGAGTTTGCGGAAGGTCATGTCAGCCTGTCCCTTTCAGAAGAGAAGCGGGAAATCAGAAGAGGTTGGGGTTTTGCTGGAGCAGCGTCTGCAGCTCCTGATCCAGGCGGACGCGCACGTCGGCGTCCAGCTTGGCGTAGATCTGGATCGGCGCGACCTCAAGACGGATGGTAGGGGCGCAGGCCGCGAGGGCGACGACGACCGCTCCGAAGCCGAGGCCGGCCAGTTGGCGCTTGTGGATCATGACGTGGACTCCGGTACGGCCGAGAATGATAAGTCTAATAGCACGTCGCCAAGTGAACGCGCGCTGAATGGTGAAGTTCAATCGGCAGGCGCCGGGGTCGGCGTCGTCGGCGGGTCCGGCTCCTGCTGACCCTGGCGAGCGCGATTGACCGCCAGCAGGTCCGAGATCAGCTGGTTGGCGTTCAGGGTCGTGTCCAGCGTCAGGTCGATCTGGGTGTTCGACGGCAGGGGCAGTTTGCGGTTCAGGAACTGGCGGCTGATCAGCTCGGCGATCGTCAGGCGAAGCTCCTGGCGCTGGGGCGGATCGTGGCGGCCACGAATGTGGAACAGCACCGAGACCCGGCCGCCGTCCATACTGTTCACATCGGCGCTGAGCACGTCGAAGGACAGGTCCTCCATCGCCTGATAGGCCAGATCCTCGACCATGCCGGAGGGCAGTTCCTCGCCGCCGCCGCCCGCATTGACGTCGGTCAGGACCTCGCGCTTGATCGACAGCCGGCCCGGCTGGACCGCGCCCAGGGTGCCGGCAGTGATCCGCAGGCCCGTCTTGGGGTCCATGATGAAGGGCAGACGGCCCGAGACCACGGCGTCCAGCTTGACCTTGTCGTCGAAGCCGGTGTCGGCGACGATATCGCCCAGTTGCACCCGGTCCAGCACGATGACGCCGCTGTAGGGCTGGGTCGCGTCCAGCGGGACGGTGAAGGGCTCGACCGAGACCGTGCCGCCGCCGGCGACGACCTGGGCGCCGTCGATCAGGACGCCCGCCTCGTTGACCGAGAAGGTCACGTCCAGGGCCGTGACCGCCGTGCCGACCGCCAGACTGTCGGCCGTCAGCTTCTGGTTCGGGGCGGTGATCAGGGGCGTCAGGCTGCTGAACACCACGTCGCCGCGCAGGCCCTTGACTGCGCCGGCCGGGCTGACGAAATCCAGGCCCGGCGTGACCAGCCGTCCGCTGGAGGTCGGCTCGGCGTCCTTGGTCCAGTCGAAGCGGCCGTCGAAGCTGACGGAGCCGGTCACCGGCGACGCGAGGAAGTCAGCGGCCAGGGGGCTGAGCATGGCCGGCTGAAGGCCGTGTTCGGCGAAGGTCACATTGGGGGCGGAGATGACGATGCCGCCCGAACCCGTGCGGCCGTCGTGCGCCAGGGTCAGGCGACCTAGCGTATGCGCCGCCGCCTCGCGCGTGCCCTTCAGGTCGAAGGCGCCGCTCCAGCGTTCGTTGGCCAGGGTCGCGGAGCCGGTCGCGGCCAGGGGTTCGAATCGGGCGGGGGTCAGGGCGTCGATGGCCTTGGCGGCCGTGACGTTCGCCGTCAGGCCGACGCCCGCCTTGGTCCCGTCGACCGTGACCCGGCCAGACGCATCGGCGAAGCGCATGCCCAGGAAGGGCGCCTGGGCCGAGACCTGGTCAAAGGCGCCGACGACGCGCCAGACGCCGTCCTTTGACGTCAGCAAGGGACCGCCGGCGGGGCACAGTTTGCCGGCGACCTGATGCACGTCGTTCTCGTCCAGCTCCAAGCGTTCGACCGTCAGGTCCACGCAGTCCGGGGTCGCATAGGTCAGCCGCCCGTCGGTCATGGCCAGGACGCCGCGCATCCGGGCGTCGATGCCGCGCGCCAGGTCGAAATCGAGACGGGCGCGGCCGTCCAGCGTGGCCTCGAACCCGGTCTCGGTCAGACGCCAGTTCGGCACGGCGACGGTCATCTCCGGCAGGCCCTTGCCGCGCGTTGCGGTGACGGTCAGCGCGCCGCCGCCCGGTCGTCCCGGCTCGGCCTGATAGGCGCCCTCGCCGGCCTGGGCCACCGTCAGGACGCCGCCGTTGGCGGGGGTCAGGGTCACGGGGCGCGCCAGGGCGACCGTGGTTCCGGCCGTGCCGGTCGCGAACCGGATCGCCGGGGCGTTCAGGGCGAAACTTCCCAGCGCCCGCTTCATCTCGGCCAGCTCGGCGATGTCGTCGGGACCGACCGGGCCGAACAGGGGCCAGGCGCCGTCGGCGGCGCGCAGCGACCCGTCGGCGCCGATCTGGATCACGCCGTCGCTGACGACATCCAGGTTCACGTCGGCGCGACCGCGCTTCAAGGCGAGGTCGCCGAAGCCGAAGCGGTCGAAGGTCGCGCTCACCGGGCCGGTCGCCTCGAAGGCCGCGTCCTTGCCGCCGAAGGTCAGGGCGCGCGAGGTCAGCGACAGGCGGCTGACATTCGTCTGACCCATCCGGCCCGAGGCGGCCGTCAGGGACAGGGGCGCCTCAACGCTCCAGCGCAGGGCGTTGTCGCGCGAGACGGTCAGTTTGGCGTTCTGCGCCGTCGCCGCGACATCGGCGATGCGCAGGTCCGCGCCCTGGACCGCCGCCGCCTTCAACGCCGTGGTCGTGGCGCCCTCCAGACGGAAGGTCTCGATCCAGCCGGAGACGACGCCATCGAACTGGGCCGTGACATCGGCGTTACGCGCGCCGACGGTTTCGGTCCCCAGGCTCGCGCCGGTCAGGCGGGCGTCCAGAACCACCCGGCCGTCGCCGCGCCGGGTCTTCAGATCGGGATAGGGAAGGTCGCCGGTCAGGGTCAGATTGGGCCCCTGCCCTCGCGCGGCGGGCGTGGTGAAGGCGTCGGCCGCCGCCAGCAGGCGCAGCGCCACCCGATCGCCCGTGGTGGTCAGGTCCAGCGTCGCGGACAGGCCCCGGGCCTCGATCTCGCCGCTCTTCAGCGCCGCCGTGGGCAGGCGCGCCGCCAGCCGCATCAGCTTGCCGTCGTCGATCCGGGCGTCAGCCAGAATGTCGATGGTTCCGTATTCGGTGGACAGTCGCCCGCGACCGCCCTCGACGATGACCAGAGGCCCGCGCGTATCCGGGCGCGGCGGGCCGCCGGTGAACTCCTTGACCAGCGGGTCCAGCGAACCCAGCGACAGTTTCCCGCCCTTCCAGCTGGCGCGCACCACCGGCCGGACCAGACGGATGCGGCTGGGCGTGACGCCCAGGCCGGTCCTGGACCACGGCAGGGCCACCGCGTAATCGACCTCGGCCCGCTCGACCACAACATCGGGATTCTTGGGATCGCCGATGCGGATGCGGCCGACGAAGCCGTCGATCTCGACCCGCTCGACCTCGACATCGGCCTGGATGCCGCGCTGGTCCAGCCAGCCGACCAGAACGTCACGCGCCACTGCGCGCCGGTTGAGATAGAGGACGGCTGCCGCCACGCCGAGCAGCAGCGCCAGGATCAGCACCCCAACAGCAACAGCGCGCAGGACGCGGCGACGCGGCTTTGCCTTGGGTGACTGGCCCTTGGGCGTTGGGGCGGAGGTCTGGGCGGGGGTGTCGGTCAAGCGGATCGATCGCGGGATTGAAACAGGTCGCCGACCACCTTCGTCATCCTGACCCCAAGCACAAGATCAAAGCGTGACCGCCGGCGTTCGGCGGGCGTTCCTTGGCGGTGAAGCTGGGCGATAAAGGGGCATCGTGCGGGTCGAAGCCTGGCTGCGCGTTGCGGTTTGTGATCCGCATGTTAACCGTTTGTAACAGTCTGTCTTCCCAAACTGAGACAGAACAGGTATAGGACCGCCCTCGCGCCATGGGCGATCGGCGCGATCTTCGAGAACGAGTAACGCTTTGGCGCCACAGGCGTCGCAATACGACGGGGACCGATGGCTCAGTTCGACCCACGCCGCCAGCCGATGCGGCTCGCGCCGCACATGCTTACTGCAGTCGCGGCAATCTCGGTGGCGATGCTCGCCGGTAGAGCCTATCAACCCGCTCAGGCCGAAGAAGTTCCCGCGCTGACCTCGGCCCAGATGGCCGCCATGGAAGCCCAGGCCTTCGCCTCCGCCAACGCGCCCGCCGGCATGACCGCGCCCGAGGCCGTCAACGTCCAGATTCGCCGCGGCGAAACCTTCGAGCAGGCCGTCGCCCGCACCGGCGTCGCGCCGGAAGAAGCCAGCGCCGTCGCCGCCACCGTCGCCAACGCCTTCGATTTAGCCGACCTGCGCGCCGGCCTGAAGTTCGAGACCGCCATCGCCAAGCCGCGTGACGGCCGGGGCGACGCCCGTCTGATCGGCCTGACCATGCGCACCGGCCCGGCGTCCCAGTTGACCGTGTCGCGCAGCTTTGACGGCGCCCTTCGCCTGCGTTCGCTGGAAGAAAAAGTCACCCACGAGACCGTGGTGCTCAAGGGCGACGTCGAGCGGTCCCTCTCCGCCAGCGCCCGCGAACTGGGCGCCACCGCCACCATCGTGCGTTCCGCCAGCCGCCTGTTCGCCACCAAGTTCGACATGCAGCGCGACATCCGCTCGTCGGACGAGTTTACCATGGTCTTCGACCGTGAGGTGACCGAGGCCGGCCGCACCGTGGACGTGGGCGACCTGATGTACGCCGAACTGCGCGGCGTCACCTTCTATCGCTTCAAGCCGGCCGGCGCGAAAGACGCCCAGTTCTTCGACGCCAACGGCAAGAACCTGCGCTCTGCCATGATGCGCACGCCGCTGCAGAACTTCCGCCGGGTGTCCTCGGGCTTCGGCTTCCGCACCCACCCGATCTCGGGCTACAAGAAGATGCACCAGGGCATCGACTTCGCCGCCGGAACCGGCACGCCGATCGTCTCCCCCGCCGACGGCGTGGTGGTCGAGGCCCGTCGCTGGGGCGGCTATGGCAACTGGCTGCGCATCCGTCATAACAACGGTCTGGAAAGCGGCTATGGCCACCTGTCGCGCTATGGCTCGGGCATTCGCGCCGGCCAGCGGGTCAGCCAGGGCCAGATCGTCGCCTATGTCGGTTCGACCGGCGCCTCGACCGGCCCGCACCTGCACTATGAACTGTGGCGCGGCGGCCAGCGGATCAATCCCGCCGGCGTGCGCACCCAGGAAGGCACCGAACTGGCCGGCGCCGACCTGACCGCCTTCCGCGCCGAAAAGGCCCGCATCGACCGCATCATCGCCTCGGGCGGTCAGAAGCGCCCGGCGGTGCAGCAGGCCTCGGCCGAGGGCCTGCGCCCCGCGCACGGCTGATTTCTTCAGCCGACCAGACGGGGCGTCGACCGGCCTTCGCTCGGGCATGACAGGCCGTGAACCGCCACGTCGGCCTCGCCCAGCCTGAGCCCCAGCACGTCCAGCACCGGGTTCAGAACGCCGTCCAGCACCGGGCCCAGCGGTTCAAGCAGCCGGCCCAGAGCCTTGGTCAGGTCGCCGAGGCCCAAGCCCAGGCCGACGACGTTCACATCCACGTCCAGCCGGCCCAACAGGCTGGAGACCAGGCCGCTGGCGAAACTACGCGAGGCCACGGTCTTGATCCGCTGCGCCTCGATGTCGGCGGCGTCGAACCTCAGGGGTTTGAAGCCTGGATCGGCCGCCTCCATGTCGGCCTTGCCGGTGATGCCGACCAGACCCAGGGCCGACAGCAGGGTGGCGGGGCGCGGCGACAGGCCCGTCTTGAAATCGTCCAGCGTCGTCTCGTCCACGACGCCGATCGAAGCGCGCGCCAGGCCCGGCCGCACCTCGACCTCGACCGACCGCGCGGGATCGCAGGACAGGGATTTCAGCCGCGCCTCGGACGCCGCCAGCTCGACCAGGATCGGCAGCTCGACCTTCGCCAGACCCGACAGGGCCTGGGCCGTCCGTGCACGGACATAGAGCCGCGCCTGGGCCGTGCGGATGATCGGCTGGCCGTTCGCCGTCACCGTCAGCCAGGGCGAACGGTTGGGCCGTTCGCCGATGGCCAGGCTGGTCTTCAGATCGGCCAGGCCGGCGGGCACGCCCAGGTTCAGCGCGATCTGGCGGTCCCCGCCCCCGACCTCCAGCATCGCCATGGCCAGGTCCATGGCCGAGACGGACGCATCCAGCCCCTCGCGGATCCCTTGCGGCGACTGGGCCTCTACGCCGATCAGATCGCCCAGCTTCACCTTCGTTCCGACCGAGGCCGAGGCCAGCCGGCCCAGGACGCCGCCGTCGTCGCCGCCCGCCAGCCGTTCCAGCACCTTCAGCGCCCGACCCGCATCGACATCGGTCGCCAGCAGCCGGTCGTAGTCCCCGATCTCGATGTCCAGATCCGTCGCCAGGGCGTCGGTGAAACCCAGCAGATTGACGTCCAGGTCCGCCAGCCGACGATAGTCCATGAGGCTGAGCGAGACCTTTGAGCCGGTCAGGCCGCTCAGCACCTGGTTCGCCACCCCGCCGTCCAGCCGCGCCAGGCGAGAGCCGATGGAGAACATCGCCTTGGGCGGGGCGCCGGTCGAGGCCGAGGCCGTCGCGCGCCGCGTCACACGCACCTGATCCCGGCCCAGCAGAAGGCGACTGAAGAACAGGGGCGCGCGGCTGGTCACCTGAACCCGCACGGCGTTGGGCGTCTCGCCGCCCGCCGTGAACCGCGCTTCGCGCGCCTTGGCCGGGTCCGGCGCATAGACGCCGAGCGTGGTCGCCACCGTCACGGACACGTCGGGCGCGACATTGGCCTCGACCGTCGCAGAGGACGCCTGGCGCACGACGGCCTCGCCCCGCGACAGGTTCTGAACCGCCGACAGGGCCGCCAGATCCGCCGCCCCCTGGACCCGTCGTGTGTGCAGCACCAGCACGCCCAGATCGATGGTCACGGCCGTGACGATACACAGCACGCCCCCCGCGACGGCCGCGATCACGGCGACCGCCCCGCGCCGATCCGCGCCGAAGCGTTTACGCCAGGCGCTCACGAGTAGTCCCCCACATGGATCACCGCCGAGCGCCGGATGACGACCGGCGGACGCGGCAGCATGCCCCCCAGCGCCATGACCAGGCTGTCGCCGGAATCATAGACCACCACGACCCGCAGCCGCCCGGCCTCCTCCGCCACCTCGATCGTCATTCTATCGGGATCCAGCGCCACGCCCCGCACCGCCGCCGTCACCTCGCGCCGCGCCAGCCCGTCGCGCTCGACCGCGTCCAGCCCGCCCACCGCCGCCCGCGCCCCCTCCGACGCCAGGGCCTGAACCGACTGGGCCATCAGGAACCAGCCGCCATAGACGACGATGGCGATCAGCAGCAGCACCAGGATCGGCCCCACCAACGCAAACTCCACCGCCGCCGCGCCTTCGCGCCGGAACCTAGCCTGAGAGATGGAGCCGTGCCTGCCCATGACGACCTCGATAAACTCGCTCAGGTTGTATCCGCGGTGCGGTTAAAGGTTCGTGTGGCCGAAGTAGCTGGGCCGATTGGCGCCAACCGAAGCGCATTTCTCGTCTCCAAGCGTCAAGGCAGACAACAGCATCATCCGTCAACGTGATCGCTAGCGGTTCTCAACTGTATCATATTGGCACATGTAGGGCAGATCTCTATCGCGGCCTTGCCCTTAGGACACGCCGGGGGCGCCCTCATGATGAGATGCATGGAGGCGGAGTCGCGAGGTTCTGGAGAAGGCTGAACGACCCGTCGCCCTATGGTTGAATGCCGACACAGCAAGGGCTTGACGGTGCGAGTCGCAGAATTCGTTGCGTAAAGCCGATCTTAGGCGTAGAGCGGCGCTGTTAACGATTTGTTAACCAAGGCTTGCTTGCCGCCGAACGTATCGATTCGGGATGGCATGACTCTTGGAGGGGGTGAGGCGATCCGTCGGGGCTGGCGGACCGTCCTCTGGGCGGAAATGGGGTTGGGGAAATGAACGGTAGAACATTGCGACTCCGCGCGTATCGACGCGCCTGCTTCGTGCTGGGAGCAACCGTATTGATTGCCGCCGCATCGTCGGCTTCGGCGAAGCCGGCCGTCGACAACCTCGACGTCGGCAAGACGCTGAACGTCACCGTCACCGGCCAGATCGTTCCGCGCTGTGAGATCCAGGGCGGCGGCGACATCGATTTCGGCGAACTGACGGGCGGCGAGCGCGCCACGGCCCTGTTCGGATTCAACTGCAATGTTCCGTTCGACCTAGGCGTCACCTCGGCGCGCGGCGGCCTGGTCCATGTCACCAAGCCGCAAGGCGAGGGGCCGTTTTCGGGCGTCCTGCCCTACGACGTAACCTTGACCGTGCCGACCCTGCGCCCCGCGCCGCGGATGGTGCAGGCCAGTTTCAGCAGCACCGACCACACCGGGATGCTGAGCAGCGGCGACGGCATCGCCGCGGGTGGCGGCAAGATCGAGTTTCGGACCCGTCAACCCGCGGGCGCGGGTCTTTTGGCTGGGCAGTACACGGAAACCCTGACGGTGACAGTAACGCCACGCGTCTGAAGGATTTCGTACAGCATTCGTTCCTTCACTGAAGAATTGTTGGTTTACTTCAATGAGCGCGAATAGGCTTTTGCTTGAGTTGAGTAAAAGTAGTGTTATCGCCTTAGAGGCGAATAGTTGCGTAATCATAGCTAACAACGTTTTTTACTGTTGACGGACTTGTTAAGGAAGCGTTAAGTCCATCCCGATCGGACGGGGAGGGACTGCCGCCTCGATCGACTATTTTTCGCGAAATCATTCGCTTGGAGAGACTGAAATGAAGAAGTTCGCTTCCCTGATGGCTGGCGCTGCTGCGCTGGCTCTGATCGCCGCCCCCGCCATGGCCGACACCGTCTATCAAGGTTCGGTGACCACCAACACGACGGTCAACATTCCGTTCATCGGCCCGGTGAACCTGCAGAACACCACAAACAACACGGCTGCCGTTCTGGTCGCTGACCTGCTGAACCCCGGCCTGAACAGCAGCACTTCGCTGATCACCATCTCGGGCAGCTCGGCCGCGAACAACGGCACGGCTTCGAACGCTGACGGCGCGACCTTCACCCTGAAGGGCGCTGTGTCGACGGACTGCGCCTACTACACCGGCAACGCCTCGACCACGATCGACTTCGGCACCATCGGCATCTACG
>Ga0265296_1000371_pt1 | contig 73462 bp, 71 predicted proteins | sample MunlanPumphouse1_FD_189073 | JGI IMG/M metagenome (GOLD analysis project Ga0265296, IMG submission 189073) | Groundwater microbial communities from a municipal landfill in Southern Ontario, Canada - Pumphouse #1 | ecosystem: Environmental > Aquatic > Deep subsurface > Groundwater | place...
AGGCTATATAGTAAAAGCGAATTCCACTCCAGCTGAAGTAATTGAACAAGTGGTAGGAATTTTATCAAAAAAGGTTGTTAAATAAAATTATGGATTATAAAAAGAAACTTGAAGAACTTATTTTGATTGTCATTCGAGAAAATGGCTCAGATTTACATTTAGCAGTTGGTAAAGTTCCAGCCATTCGAGTGTCAGGAGAGTTAATTTTTCTCTTGAAACATTCGATTCTAAGCAAAGAAGAAATAATGGGTATTTTAAGTGAAATTTTAGACAAAACGAAATTAAATAAATTTATGGAAGATCTAGAAATAGATTTTTCTTATGATTTTCGTGGAGAAGCGCGTCTTCGAGGTAATGCTTTTTTTCAAAAAGGATTAATCAGTATTGCTTTTCGATTGGTACCGAAAGTGAAATCTCTAGAAGAACTTCATTTGCCGCCCATTATTGCAGAATTAGCGCGTAAAAAACAAGGTTTTTTCCTTGTAGTTGGTCCGGTAGGGCAGGGAAAATCAACCACTCTTTCTGCTATGGTTAATTTAATAAATAATGAACAAGCACGTCATATTGTTACTATTGAAGATCCGATTGAATATATATTTACTCCCCATAAATCGATGATTGATCAGCGTGAAGTTGGTATTGATACTAAAGATTTTTATGTTGCTCTCAAATCAGTCTTTCGCCAAGACGTAAATGTGATAATGATAGGAGAAATGCGCAATGCTGAAACAGTTGCCACAGCCGTCACTGCTGCTGAAACAGGACATTTAGTGCTTTCTACTTTACATACCAATAATGCTTCTCAAACTATAGATAGAATTATTGACTCTTTTCCAGGTAGCCAACAAGATCAAATTCGCTTACAACTTGCTTCCAGTTTGCTTGGTATTTTTTCCCAAAGACTTGTACCGAGAATCACTGGTGGCCTCATTCCAGCCTATGAATTATTACTAAATAATAATGCTGTTTCCAATTTAATCCGTGAAAAACGTACTCAAGAAATTGATGTAGTGATAGAAACAGGTTCCGAAGCAGGAATGATAGACCTGAACCATTCACTAATAGAACTCGTGCGAGCTGGAGAAATTACCATAGAAAATGCTTATCAATTTTCACTTAATCCAAAAGGACTTGAGCGTTTAATTTAATAATTTTTATGTTATTCAAATATAAAGCAGTAGACAACAAAGGAATAAATAAAGAAGGAGAGATTGATGCACCCAATCGCGATATTGCTATCAGCGGGCTTCAACGTAGAGGATTAATTATTGTTTCTATCGACGAAGAAGGAAAAACCAAATCTTTTCTTTCTTTTTCATTTTTTGGAAAAGTGCCAATGAAAGAAGTGGTGATTCTTTCTCGTCAGATTTCAACTTTATTCGGTGCTCAGGTTTCTGCCTTAAAAGCTTTTACTATGTTAGCTGCCAATTCAGAAAATAAAATTTTGGCTAGAAAACTAACGGCCATAAGTGATGATCTTCAAGCTGGAATTTCTATTTCTGGTGCTTTAGCCAAACATCCGGATGTTTTCTCAGATTTTTATGTAAATATGGTGAAAGTAGGGGAAGAGACAGGCAAGCTAAACGAAACTTTTGATCATTTGGCAAATTATTTGAATCGCCAATATGCCCTTACCTCTAAAACAAGAAACGCTCTTATTTATCCTGTATTCGTTGTAGCTACTTTTTTTATAGTGATGGGATTGATGTTTGTAATTGTTATTCCAAAACTTTCGGCTATCATTCTTGATTCCGGACAAGAACCGCCAATCTTTACCAAAATAGTTATTGGACTTTCTACTTTTTTTGTACATTATGGTTTCTTGGTTATTATTTTCTTAATACTTGTAGGTATATGGTTGTGGAGACTTTCCAAAACGGAAAAAGGTAAAATATATCTTGATAAAATGAAACTGGCTATACCAGCGGTTGGTAATCTATATAAGAAACTTTATCTTTCCAGAATATCAGACAATATGGATACTATGCTTACTTCTGGAATTCCTATCGTTCGAGCCATAGACATTACTTCTGAAGTTGTTGGCAGTCGGGTTTATAAAGAAATATTGAAAGATGTGGCGGATGGGGTAAGGTCTGGTTTGGCTTTTTCGGCTGCTTTTGAAAAACACACAGAACAAGTGCCAGGTATTATGATTCAAATGGTTAAAGTTGGAGAAGAAACAGGTTCTCTGGGTCAGATTTTGAAGACTTTGGCTGATTTTTATAAAAGAGAAGTTGATGATGCGGTAGATACTTTGGTTGGTTTAATTGAACCAATTATGATTGTTGTTTTAGGATTGGGGGTAGGTATATTGTTGGTTTCCGTTTTGATGCCTATTTACAATTTAGCAGGAGGCATTAGTTAAATAGTGGGTGTGGATAACTTTTTTGCATATGTTTGGTGATAAAAGTTATAATATGTGTATTAAAATAAAGTCGAATATTATTAATTATTAGTAACTTGTCTCATTCTAAAGAGACAAACAAAGTTTATTATGAAGAATTTTAAAAAAGGTTTTACATTGATTGAACTTTTGGTTGTGGTTGCGATCATTGGTATTTTAGCTTCAGTTGTTTTGGCATCATTGAATAGTGCTAGAGCAAAAGGTGCAGATGCAGCTGTTAAAGCAAACTTATCAGGAATGAGAGCACAAGCAGAGTTATTTTATGATACAGGTTCCACATACACAGGAGTTTGTGCTGATGGAAATATGGCTAAAGCTCAAGCAGCGGCTGTACTTGCTGGTGGTAATGGAGGAGTATGTACAGCAGCAGCTGATGGTAAATCATGGGCTGCATGGGCAGGGTTAAAAACTGCTGGTGGCTGGTGTGTAGACAGTGCAGGGGCTTCAAAATCAACCGCGGCTGCTTTAGGGAGTATCACAGTTTGTCCATAATAGGAGACTAATTCTATTTTACAAAAACCACCCTTTTGGGTGGTTTTTGTTTTGTATGTTTGGTATAATTGATATATTAAAAGGTATAATTTTAGTTTTTTATTTTTATGAAAAATTTTAAAAAAGGGTTTACTCTACTTGAGCTTTTGATAGTGGTTGGTATTATTGGTGTTTTAGCATCAATTATATTTGTGTCTATGAGTGATTCTAGAAATAAAGGGGCAGATGCATCAGTAAAAGCTAACTTAGGTACTATCAGAGGTCAGTCTGAACTTTTTTACTCTGACAACGGAAATTCTTTTTTGCCATCAGGTGGTTCTACTTTTGGAATCGCTGTTTGTCCTGTTTATAATGCATCTGGAACCAATATGCTTTCTAAAGATAAAACTATAGCTTCTGCTGTAGCAGAAGCGGTAAATAGAGGAGGCAATAGTAGCTCTTGTTATAATTCTTCTGCTAATTGGGCTATTGCTATTGGTTTAAAATCAAATGCGAGTCTTTCTTGGTGTGTTGATAGTGGTGGTAATTCAAGACAAGTATCTTCAGCTCCAGCAAGCGCTATAAATGGGACGACTTTTTCTTGTAATTAATATTTAATTATTATGATTTTTTTACTTACAATTATTTTTTTGGCTCTAGGTCTTATTATTGGAAGTTTTTTGAATGTTGTTATTTTTAGATTTAACACAACACGCTCTTTTGGAGGTAGAAGTGGTTGTATGACTTGTCAGAATAAACTTTGTTGGTATGAACTTATACCCCTAATTAGTTTTTTTGCCCTGAAAGGAAGATGTAAAAATTGTAAAACGAAAATTTCAATTCAATATCCGATAGTAGAACTTATCTCTGGATTAATTTTTGCTGGGATATTTTTGAAATTCCAAGATATTTTTTTTCTAGATACATTTGGGTTTTCTTTTTCCTATGCCTATTACACTATAATGTTTTCTGTTCTTTTAGTCATCGCGGTTTATGATTTTAGACATAAAATAATTCCTGATTCTCTTTCTTTGATTTTTGGTTTGATGGGTTTCATAGGCTTGTTTTTCTTTTCTAATTTTCTATTTTATCCCCATATTCCGTCTCTTTTAGAACTTTTGTCGGGAGTATTATTGGCTTTGCCTTTTGCTCTTTTATGGCTTGTTTCTAAAGGTACTTGGATGGGTTTAGGAGATGCAAAATTGGCTTTAGGTTTAGGTTGGTTGCTAGGTTTTTCCAGAATACTTTCCGGAGCAGTGGTGGCTTTCTGGTCAGGAGCGATATTGGGGATTTTTCTCATTGCTTTTTCAAAAAAATATGGAATGAAAACCGAAATTCCTTTTGCTCCATTTCTAGTCTTAGGCGTACTGATTGCATTCTTGTTTGAATTGAGTCTCTTCCCGATTGTTTTCTAATTAAATATGATGATTAAGCAAATTCGTAATTCTAAATTCGTAATTCGTAATTGTCAGAAGGGTATGACTTATGTAGAACTTATAGTAGTTCTGAGTATTTTTTCTATAATGACCTCTATTACTATTTTTAATTACAACAAGTTTGAAGCAAAAGTAGATGTAAAAATTTTAGCTAATGATATTGCTTCTAAAATTGTTGAAGCACAAAAATCTGCCATGTCTGGTAAATGGAATCCTTCTGCGTCCTTGAATTGGAAACCTTCATACGGAATTAATTTTGATTTAACTGACAAAACACATTTTATTTATTTTGCGAATATTGGCGGTGTTGGTGATAATATTTTTGACTCAGCTGATCCTGTTTTAGATGAAATTGGCATAACAAAAAATAATTTTATCAAAGATTTAAAATGTTCCGGAACATCAATTAGTGAATTAGACATTGTTTTTAGACGTCCAGATTCCAAAGCTTTAATTAATTCAGAAATAGGATCATGTTCTGGTGATGTTGAAATTATTATTTCTTCTCCGCAGGCCGTTGATTCGACAATAAAAGTGTCTCCTTCTGGTAGGATTCAGATAAATTAAATGCAAAAAATAAATTTACAAAAAAATAGTGGATTTACAATTATAGAAACAATGATTGCTGTTTCCATTTTCTTGATTGTAGTTACCATTGGCATAGGTTCTTTATTAAATACCACTTTACTTCAAAGTAAATCCCAAGATATGCGTTCTATTATGGATAATTTGAGTTTTATTATGGAAGATATGTCTAGGAATATAAGAACAGGATATAACTATGGTGGTGGGGGAATGCAAATTTCTTTTACATCTTTTGACAATATCCCATATGCTTATAACATTGAGTCGTCTCAGATAAATAAATTTATTGATGGTGTCTCTTTTCCATTAAGTTCTAGTGAAATAAGTTTTAAATCTGGTTCCGGTTTTACTATAGTTGGTGCAACACCAGGCGATGATCTTCAACCATTTGTGACGATTAAATTAGTTGGAGAAATAACTTCTAAAGGAGTTGTTACACCTTTTTCATTACAAACGAGTGTCTCGCAAAGGTTAGTAGATATTTAGAATTCAATGATAAAATTTTTGAAACAAAAAAATAAAAATACCGGTTTCACATTAGTGGAGACACTTATTGCTATATCGATTTTTTCCGTATCTATTATAGCTATGATGTCTATTTTGGGTCGCGGAATTTCTGATGCAAATTATGCTAAAAAGAAATTAACTGCTTCTTATTTAGCCCAAGAAGGAATTGAATATGTTAGAAATATGCGAGATAATGCTGTTTTATATACGGGAGGTGGAAATTGGACTAGTTTTAGAAATACCCCCAATATAAATTATCCTGTTCCCTCTGATTTTTCCGGTTTCACTCGTGAAGTTTGGTTGGATAAAAATGGTTTAGGTTCAGATGAAGTCAAAATTTTTTCAACTGTTTCATGGAATCAAGGTTCTGGACCAGTTAGCATTACCTTAACAGAAAATTTATTTAATTGGGTAGAATAATAAATCAATTACGAATTAACAATTACGAATTATGAATTAAAATGCAAAAAGAGAAGATAAAAAATAATAAAGGTGGTTTTGTTTTACTTTTTGTAGTTGTGATTTCCAGTATCATTTTAGCCATAACATTAAGTATTGCCAATATTTCTCTTAAAGAAATTAAATTTGGTACTTCAGCTAAAGATACCAATGATGCTTTTTTTGCAGCTGATACGGGAGCAGAATGCGCGTTATTTAATGACAAATCTACTCAAAATAAATTCCCTTTAGCAGGTCCTGCCTCAACAATAACTTGTATAGGTGTAAGCATTTTACCTACTTTTTCTTCGGGGGTTTATAATTTTACGATTACAAATTTAGGTAGTACGGGGCAAGGCTGTGCGAAAGTGACGGTGAATAAATCGGTTTCCCCAACGATTATTATTTCTAAAGGATATAATATTGGAGATGCCTCTTGTAATTCTTCCAGTTCTAGCCGAGTAGAAAGACAGTTAGAATTAAGTTATTAATATGAATGAGTTTGATGCTAAAAAAAGAATACAAAAATTGCGAGATGAAATTGCAAGGCTGCGAGATGCTTATCATACGAAAGATATTGGTACGGACGATGTCTATGACTCTTTAACCAAAGAGTTAAAAATTCTTTTGCAACAATATCCTGAATTTAATAATTCCAATGCCCCAGAGAATAGAGTGGCTGGAAAACCACTTGAGAAATTTGTGAAAGTAAAACATAAGATCAGGATGCTTTCACTAAATGATGTATTTAGTGAGGAGGAATTATATGATTGGGAAAAAAGAATAAAAAAACTCTTAACTTCTAATACAGAAGTGAATTATTTTTGTGAAGTTAAATTTGATGGGTTAGCAGTTTCACTTATTTACGAAAAAGGAAAATTTATTAAGGGAGCTACTCGTGGTGATGGTTTTATTGGGGAAGATATTACTGAAAATTTAAAAACAGTAAAATCTATACCACTTATTCTTGATTTTCCTGATATTCCGAATTATTTGGAAGTTCGTGGGGAAGTTTTAATGAGTAAAAAAACTTTAATTAAATTAAATCTGAAAAATAAAAAAGAAAGAAAACCGATTTTTGCCAATACCAGAAATGCAGCGGCAGGGAGTTTAAGACAATTAGATCCCAAACTAGCAGCTGAACGAGAGTTGGATTTTTTTGCTTATGATATAGCTGAAATTTCTTCTGGAAAGAATTTAGGAACACATTCTGAGAAACATGAATATTTAAAAAAACTTGGATTTCAAATAGGCAAAGATGAAGCTATTTGTAAAAATTTAAAAGAAGTTATAACTTTTATTAAAAATTTTGAAAAGATTCGTCCAGATTTTCTTTTTGGCACAGATGGTGTGGTAGTGTCTGTGGATGATTTAAAATTGCAGGGAACTTTGGGAGTTGTGGGCAAAGCTCCTCGTTACATGGCAGCTTATAAATACCCCGCAGAAAAAGCAACAACTGTAGTAAAAGATATAAAAATAAATGTGGGACGGACAGGGGTACTTACTCCATTGGCTATTTTTGAACCAACCTCTGTGGCTGGTTCTACTGTTTCTAAAGCAACCTTACACAACATGGATCAAATAGGCAGATTAGATTTGAGAATAGGGGATACGGTAGTGATAGAAAAAGCAGGAGACGTTATTCCAAAAGTAGTAGAAGTTTTAACTCGTATGCGTACCGGCAAAGAAAAGAAATTTAAGATGGTAGAAAAATGTCCAGTTTGTGGAGACAAAGTTGAGAAAAAAAATATCGGGAGTTCCCAAAGCTCCTCTTCGAAAGGTCCTCGGTTCCCCGGGGCCCCGAACCCCGGCCAGACCATTTCTCATAGGACTTTGGAAACTCCCGATAAAGTTTCTGTCGCATACTATTGCGCCAATGTAAAATGTTCGGCCAAGAATGAAAGATTTCTAGAGCATTTTGTTTCTGCTTTTGAAATTTATGAATTAGGTCCAAAAATTTTAAGAAGGTTTAAAGATGAAGGATTGATTACTGACGCGGCAGACATTTTTACTCTTGAAAAGGAAGATATTGCTCCTTTAGAGAGATTTGGCGAAAAAAGTGCAGAAAAGATTATTAAAGAAATAAAATTGAAAAAGAAAATTTCTTTTTCTAAGTTTTTATTGGCTTTGGGAATATTACATGTAGGAGAAGAAACAGCTCGAGATTTGGCCATGAATTTCGGCACTATTTCGAAATTAGAAAAAGCAACACTGGAACAAATAAATGACATAGAAAATATCGGTCCAGCGGTTTCAGAAAGTGTCTATAATTATTTTAGAGACAAAAGTAATTTGTTTTTTATAGAAAAATTATTAAAAAATGGAGTGGTTATAGAAAAAGTTCAAAAAATAGAAAAAGGGAAATTAGATGGTTTGATTTTTGTTTTGACTGGAACACTTTCACAAATGTCTCGCGAATTGGCTAAAGAAAAAATAATTTCTTTGGGTGGAAAAGTGTCGGGTTCCGTTTCAAAAAATACTTCTTATGTGGTGGCAGGGGAAGAACCAGGTTCTAAATTGACAGAAGCACAAAAATTAGGGGTAAAAATTATTGAAGAAAAAGAATTTTTGAATATGATACAATAAAAAGCCATGGCAAATAAATTTAAAATTTTTACTATTTTTGTTGGCTGTCTGTTGTTCAGATTACTTCCTTTAAGGGCGCCTAATGTAGAGCCGATAATGGCCTCTGTTATGCCCCTAGGACGCAAATATGGGGCCTTAACGGGGTTTTTATTTGGTTTTCTATCTATTGTTATCTATGATCTTTTTACCCATTTTGGCACTTGGACTTGGACGGTATCCATAACTTATGGATTTGTTGGAATGGCCTCTTTTTTTTATTTTAAAAAGTTTAAATCTTCAGCTTTTAACTTTGCAGTCTTCGCATTTTTTGCCACTATTGTTTTTGATTTAATAACCGGAGTTCTGTTTGCTCCGATGTTCGGGCAAAGTATGTGGAGCGCTTTCGTTATGCAAATTCCTTTTACTGCACTTCACTTAGCAGGGAATATAGGTTTTGCTGTTACTCTAAGTCCTCTTATAAATAAGTGGCTAGCCTCTGAACAATTTTTTGCACTAAATTATTCTAAAAAAAAATTGATTAAAATTTAACTGACGGTGCCTTTTGGTTAAAATCCGAATTTTAAAATCTAATCGCTGGTGTCTTTATTTAAAGGGTATAACTATACAAATATTTGTTATTATTGTATACTTGATATTATGATATAGATTCGAGGTTTGTAATTTTTTGATGTCTAATCATATTAGACAAAACACTCAATTTATTATAAATTAATTTTAAATTTTATGAGTATAGAAAAACGAAATGCTTTAAAATCTAATGATAACAAATCGGACAAATCGAAGGAAGAAATTTTGTCTCCGGAGAAACTAAAAAATTTAATACCTTTTGATGGTACCGAAAAAGAAACTATAAGTTTTGCAAAAGAGGGTGGTAAGACTAGGTGGTATCTTATGGAAGATGGAAATGAAGGAGATGGTGATTCATTATATGCAAAAATATCAAAGGGTAGTGGTGATGAATTTTATTTAGTAGATGGGAAAAACATAAAAGATGTTGGAAATTTTGTTGTTGGTTTTTTTAATAATATAAATAAAGAGATAGAAGTTGATGGTGAAAAATATCCAATGGCGGTTTACTTAAAAAGAAGAGATAGAATAAGTCCTCATAAAACAGATAATATTAGTGACACAGATGTAATGAGGGATGAGGCATATAAATTCTGTTTTTATGATAAAAACATAGATAGTTTTATAACTACGACTATGGACAATGATTTTGTGTCTCGTGGTGAAATTAAAAATTGGGCTGAGGTTAAACAAGAAGGAGATGAATTAATAATAGATTATCCCAAATATGGTGTTTATAATGATGGTTATCAGGTGGGGGAAAAAGGTGGAGCTAAAAGTTTTGAGATATCAGATTTAATTAATCAAGGAAAACTTGAGAAAGCTAGGGAATTATTATCAAAGAATGATAAAGAGAAAGCTACAAAATTAGCCGAGAATGTGGTTCAAACAAAGATTAATAAAAATAAAAAAATTAATGATTTTGATTTTAAAGATATGGATAATATCATAAAAATTTGTCAGGAGTTTAGTTTAAAAGAGACCTCTGATTTATCCGATAAGTATCTTAATAGGTTGTTTAGAGAAGATCTTAACAGAGTTGATATTGGTGGTATTGAAAAAAGATTTGAAAAAGCAAAAAAACTCCTTATCTTATCTGAAGAAATGCATGATAGTCAAGATTTTGTTAATTATAAAAAGGAAATTTTTAATCAATTTATTAATAGGAATTTTTATTATGCTATGGAATTTTATAAAGAATATATTGCCGACTTGCCCGAAATGAAATCCAAAGTAGAATCTTTAATGATTAATGAAATTAAATCTAGAATAGAATCGGCAAAAAACCAAAAAAATTTGTTAACAGAGGTAGAATATTTTTTGAAACTTGGTAATGTTGACCCACAATTAATAAAAAACGAGATAAAAAAAGCACAAGCATCTGATGTCAAAATATATGCTTTTGAAAATCTGATTAGTGATGATTTAGATGTATGTGCGATAGCAGTAAATATTTTACATTCCAATTTTAATAGAGAAAAGTATGAAAAACAACTAGAAGAAAAAATTGAAGTCGCACAAAAAATTAATATTGATAAAGAGGTAATTAAAAAATTGGTAAATAAAAATATAGTTGATTCAAAAAAGTATTTTGATAGTGAAAAAGTAAGAAGTGAATATGTTGAAATAATAAACAGTCTGGTGGATAAAATTAATAGTATACTTAATAAGAAATTTGCTTAGCCATAATTTTTTTATATTGAGTGACTTCAGAATTTTTTTAGTCCATTTTTTGGGTTAGATTGTTTTGGGTTAGGCTAAGTTTAGCGCCGACCATATTTTTTGCGGAAATTTGAATTCCGAATTTTGGCGGAGGCGGAGAGATTCGAACTCTCGGTGGATTTCTCCACACACGCTTTCCAAGCGTGCGCACTAGACCGCTATGCGACGCCTCCGTATACTACTAATCTACCTTATTTAAATAAAAAAGAAAGTTTTTCTTATTTATGTTAAAATTATAGGTATATGGAACAAAATAAAACGCAACGTGTTTTAGGGTTGTTGAGATTAGTTATGGGTTTTGTTTTTCTTTGGGCTTTTGTTGATAAATTATTTGGATTTGGTTTTACTACCACAGCCGACAAAGCATGGTTGGTTGGCGGTTCTCCCACTTCCGGATTTTTGCAATTTGGAGTGCATGGACCTTTTGCAAGTTTTTTTCAAAGTTTAGCGGGCGTGCCATTAGTTGATTGGTTATTTATGTTGGGTTTGCTTTTCATTGGAACCTCACTTATGTTAGGAATTTTTATGAGATTAGGCGGTTGGGCTGGAATAGCTATGTTAGTTCTTATGTATTTAGCAGTTGGTTTATCTCCAGCCAACAATCCATTTATAGATGATCATATTGTATTTATATTGGTTATAACAATTCTTGTCTTAACAAATTCCGGACAATATTTAGGACTTGGAAAATGGTGGGAAAACACAACTCTCGTTCAAAAATATAAGTTTTTAAAATAATAGTCGAGATTTTTTATTAATAAATAACAAAAATATTATGAAAAAAGGATTTAATACAAATATAGAAAAAGAAACTTTGGAGAATACAAATTTTCGCAAAGTTTTATACACTGGAAAACATAGTCAGTTAGTTTTGATGAGTTTGAAACCAAATGAAGAAATTGGGACAGAAATTCATACGAACAACGATCAATTTTTCCGTATAGAAAGTGGACACGGTAAGTGTATTATTGATGACAATTCTTATGATTTGATTGATGGGTCAGTTATTATTGTTCCTTCAGGCGCTCAGCACAATGTAATAAATACTTCCAGTACAGAAGATTTAAAACTCTACACAATTTATTCTCCAGCTCATCATCAAGACGGAGTAGTGCGAGCCACTAAAGCGGAAGCAGAAGCAAACGGTCCAGAATTTGATGGAAAGACTACTGAATAAGAATTATAAAACTCTTTACTCGGCATATCTTTTTCTAGGGTACGGATTTTTTGAAGCTTAAAAAATCCTGAAGTTTTCGCGCCGTCGCGCTCAAAACCCCCTAAAAAAGATATGCCTTCGATGAGTTTTATAATTTACAAATGAGTATATAATATATTTATGAAACTAACAAAAACGGATTATCTTATATGGAAAGATTGTGCTAAGAATGCTTGGTTGAAGATACACAAGCCAGACATTTATTTTGCTGAGCCTTTGTCTGCTTTTGATCAAGGAATAATAGAAACTGGTAATGAAGTTGATTTGTTGGCACGAGAGCTATTTCCAAATGGTATTTTGGTGGCGGGTCTCGATGCCTCAGAAGAAACAAAAAGGCTCATAAAATCTGAAACTCCCGTAATATACCAGCCGGCATTTGAGACCGATTTATATAAAGTTATTTGTGATATTTTAGTGTGGAATGCAGATTTTAAGGTTTATGATTTATATGAAGTTAAAGCTTCAAACAGTGGCGATGATAAAAAAAAGAAAGACGAACTTTATTCTTATGATATAGCATTTCAGTATTTAGTTTTGAAGGAATTAAATATTCCAATCGGTAAATTAAATTTAATAAGATTTAATAGTGAATATGTAAGAGGCACAGAGCTGGAATTAGAAAAACTTTTCTTGAAAGAAGATTTTACCGACAAAGTTATGAGCCTTATTGAAATAGTTTCTGAAGAAATGAAAAATGCACAGGAAATTCTTGCTTCCGAAAAAGAGCCATTTGGCCCATGTAAATGTATTACTCGGGGTAGAAGTACTCATTGCACTACTTTTTCTTATTCCAATCCGAATGTTCCAGAATATAGTGTTCATGATATTTCGCGTATAGGAATGTCTAAAAAGAAGTTAGAAGAGTTAATAGATAATAGTATTTTTTTGATTGAGGATGTTCCAAAAGATTTTTCTTTGAGTGATAAACAAAGAAATCAAGTTGACGCCGTTCAATTAGACAAAGTATTTATTAATAAAAATGAAATTGAGAATTTTTTGAAAGATATTTCTATACCTATATCTTTTTTAGATTATGAAACTTTTGCAGCTGGAATTCCGAGATTTGCTGGTTTTAGTCCTTTTAATCAAATTACTTTTCAATTCTCCTTGCATATTCTTGAAGAAAAAGATAAAGAACCCAAACACGCTGAGTTTATTTTTACGGAAGATAAAAATCCGGATGAGGAATTTATTTTAGCTTTGCAAAAAAACTTGCCGAAAAAAGGTTCAGTTATAACTTGGAACAAAAGTTTTGAAATAGGAAGAAATAAAGACCTTGCAAAAAGAAATTCAGAGTCTAAGATATTTTTAGAAGAATTAAATTCTAGAATAATTGATTTAATGGATATTTTTTCTGAACAACATTATATTCATCCTAAATTTAAAGGTAAAACGTCTATTAAATATATATTACCTGTCCTTGCTCCGGAATTATCTTACAAGGCGCTTGATATACAAGAAGGAGCAACCGCTTCAGACTCATGGAATAAAATAGTGAAAGGTGAATATTTGGAGAAAGAAAAATTAGAAAAAATTGAGCAATTAAAAACATATTGTAAGCTTGATACTTATGCCATGTATGCAATTTGGAAGCACCTAAATGATCTGATTTAGATTGGGAAAAGGCTTTTTTTGTGATATATTTTAGTAATGATAGAGAAGATAAAAAAGGGCACAGAAAACCCACTTTTAATGTTAGCCAATGAAGCTTACAGTGTTTTTTCTTCACTTAGTTTTGAAATTGCCACAGGACCAGAACTTGAAAGTGAATGGTATAATTTTGATGTTTTGAACGTTTCCAAAGATCATCCGGCTCGAGACATGCAAGACACTTTTTTTATAAAAGATCAAAAGGAAAAAGTGCTTCGTACTCACACTACTAATGTTTCAGCTCGAGCTATTGAAAAAGCGGGCAAAGAGGGGAGATTACCTTGCGCTTTTATTTCTATTGGAAAAGTTTTTCGCAATGAAGCAACAGATTCGACCCACGAAATGCAGTTTTTTCAGATAGACGGAACAATGGTTGGTGAAGATATTTCCTTGGCAGATTTAAAAGGTGTTCTCACTCATTTTTATAAAAAAATGTTGGGTGATGATGTAGAAATGGAATTTCGTCCGAGTTTTTTCCCTTTTGTTGAACCTGGGCTTGAAGTTTGGCTAAAATTTAGAAATCGTTGGCTGGAAGTTATGGGGGCCGGTATGCTTCATCCAAATGTCTTAAAAAATGTTGGACTTGATCCGAAAAAAGTTCAAGGTTTTGCTTTTGGTGGGGGACTAGATCGTATTGCTATGGTGAAATGGAATATTCCTGACGTGCGTCTTTTTTATCAGGGAGATTTACGTCTTAATCAGTTTTAATATACCTGTCCCGTACTAAATTTTTGATTACGGGGCATAAAGATAAAGATTATTAATTAAAATTTTAGTATCGGGATGAAAATTTCTTACAATTGGCTAAAATGGTATATACCGGAGATTCCAGAAGCAGAAAAACTGCAAGATGTTTTTACTTATCACCTTTGCGAAGTTGAAGGAATAGAGAAAAAAGGAGATGATACTGTTTTTGATATAAATATTTTACCAAATAGAGCTCATGACTTACTTAATCATCTTGGTGTAGCACGTGAACTTGCTTCGCTTTTGAATATTGAGTTCAAAGATCCTATGCCAATGTATAAAATACCAGAAACGAAACCCACTAAATTAAAAATAAAAATAGAAACTGATAAATGTCGTCGATATATGGGACGAATTGTTAGAAATGTAAAAATTGGACCTTCTCCAGATTGGGTACAAAAACATTTAGAATCTATCGGGCAGAGAAGTATAAATAATATTGTAGATGCGACAAATATCGTGATGTATGACTGCGGACAACCTTGTCATGCTTTTGATTTAGATAAATTAGCAAGCGAAATGCTCATTGTTAGGCAAGCTAAAGAAGGGGAAATTATGATGACCCTCGATAACAAAGAAATAAAACTTACAGCTTCTGACATGGTAATTACAGATGAGAAAAACGTTCTTGCTATTGCTGGGGTGAAGGGTGGGAAATTGGCTGAAGTGGATGAGAATACCAAGAATATATTGATAGAAGTAGCAAATTTTGATCCTGTTTCTGTGCGTAAAACATCAAAAAAAATAAATGTTTTGACTGATTCATCTAAGAGATTTGAGAATGATTTGTCTCCAGAAATTGCTTCATATGCTATGAGAGAAATTTCAGGACTTTTATTTGAATATGGTAATTTTGATTTTGAAGAAATAGTAGATATTTATCCAAACAAGCAAAAATTAAAAAAACTTTCTTTTTCAATTGATAAGATTTCTAAAATTTTAGGTGTAATTATTTCAGAAAAAGAAGTTGTAGATATATTGAAAAGATATAATTTTGAATACAAAAATAAAAATGGAGGATTTGAGATTGATGTTCCATTTATGCGTCTTGATTTGGAGATAGAAGAAGATATGGCTGAAGAGGTAGGGAGAATTTTAGGATACGATAAAGTAAAACCAAAAATTCCGAAAATAGATTTTAAGCCGAAAATAAATGATACGTATGCAAAAATTTCTTGGGCAAGAAATGAACTTTTGAATGATGGATATAGCGAAGTGATGACTTATACTTTTTGTAATAAAGGAGAAGTGGAAGTTTTAGCTTCTGCTTCGGATAAAAAGTTTTTGAGAACGAATTTAAGTGATGGGTTAAAAGAAAGTTTGAAATTAAACCAACTTAATGCGCCACTATTGGAAACAGACGAAATAAAAATTTTTGAAATTGGGACCGTGTTTTTAAAAGATAAAGAAGAAATTAATATTTGTTATGCAGATAAAAAAGAAATAAAAGAAATGAGTTTAGAAGAATTTTGTAAAAACGTCTCACCTGATACTTTTGCTCAGGTCCTCGGGTCGCCCGTGCAAGATTCTAAAAATGAACGGGCTCAACCAGACCATTCGCAAAAGCATACAGCCTCGGCGTTTAAGATGTGGTCAATTTTTCCTTTCATCGCTCGCGATATTGCAGTTTGGGTGTCGGAGGAAATAAAAAGTGAAGATGTGGAAAAAGTTATAAAAAATAGTATGGGAGAGCTTGTAATCCGAGGCCCAAAACTTTTTGATCAGTTTAAAAAAGACGGTAAAATATCCTATGCTTTCAGGCTAGTTTTTCAGTCCTACGATAGAACCCTTACAGATACTGAAATAAACGAAATTATGACTAAAATAACCAATAAAATCAAGGAGAAAAATGGTTGGCAAGTGAGGTAGTTTCTGATATAATTACTATATAATGGCTAAAGAAAAAGAGGTCAAAAACGGGCACCATTATGATGCTTCGGATATATCGGTTTTAGAGGGACTTGACCCTGTTAGACGTCGTCCAGGAATGTATATCGGTACCACTGGCCCAGAGGGTTTGCATCATCTTGTTTGGGAAATTTTTGATAATTCACGCGATGAAGCGATGGGTGGTTTTTGTGATGAGATAGAAGTTGTACTTTTACCGAACAATCGTATCCGAGTGGCTGATAATGGCCGAGGAGTACCTATTGATATTCATAAAAAAACAAAAGTGTCTGCTTTGGAAACTGTCATGACTACTTTGCATGCCGGAGGAAAATTCGGCGGGGAAGGATATAAAGTTTCTGGAGGCTTGCATGGAGTAGGAGCATCAGTAGTAAATGCTCTTTCGATTTACTGTAAAGCAGAAGTTCATAAAGATGGTGGTAAATATTTACAAGAATATTCTCAGGGTAAGAAAAAAGCTTCAGTAAAAAAAGTTGCTTCTTCTAAATTACACGGAACCATTATTACTTTTGAACCGGACCAAGAAATTTTTAAAGATATAAAGTTTGATTTGAGTACAATTATAAATCATATTCGTCAGCAAGCTTATTTAGTTAAAAAGTTAAAAGTTTCGATAATTGATGCACGAGGTTGGGATAATAAAAAAGGACTGGATGATTCCGATGTTTTTTATTTTAAAGAACTTGATTTGGAGTTACCTTCTACTTCTTTTTATTTTGAAGGGGGATTGATTTCACTTATTAAATATTACAACAAGTTTCAGAAGCCACTTCACGATCATATTTTTTATGTTGAAAAAGAATTAGACAATGTAGTAGTTGAAATAGCTTTGCAATATGTTGATGATATTGTTGATAGAATAATTCCTTTTGCCAATAATATTCACACTGCTGAAGGCGGAACTCATGTGACTGGTTTTAAAACTGCTTTAACTCGTACCTTGAATACTTATTGTAAGAAAAATGAAATGATGAAAGATTCGGAAGGCGGATTTACTGGAGACGATGTTCTAGAAGGTTTGACTTGTGTCATTTCTGTGAAGCTTCGGGAGATTCAATTTGAAGGTCAGACAAAGGCAAAATTAGGCTCTATGGAGGCCCAAGGGGCTGTTGGGACCGTGTTTGGAGAGGCCTTTGCTAGTTTTCTAGAGGAAAACCCAGATGAAGCAAAAGCTATAATTAACAAGTCTATTTTGGCCTTAAAAGCTCGTAAAGCAGCTAAGGCGGCTAAAGATTCAGTACTTCGCAAGGGCGCACTTGAAGGGATGACACTTCCTGGGAAATTAGCAGATTGTCAAAGCAAAAGTGCAGAAGAATCAGAATTATTTTTAGTGGAAGGAGATTCAGCAGGCGGTTCGGCCAAACAAGGTAGAGACAGACGTACTCAAGCAATTCTTCCTTTGAAGGGGAAAATTTTAAATGTTGAGCGCGCGCGTATTGACAAAATGCTTGCTTCAAAAGAAATCAGAGCTCTAGTTATTGCGCTTGGTACCTCTATAGGAGATACTTTTGATCTTTCTAAAATGCGTTATCATAAAATAATTATTGCTACAGATGCTGATGTGGATGGCGCACACATTCGTACTCTTTTGCTGACACTTTTTTATAGATATTTCAGACAAGTAGTAGATGCAGGATATATTTATATCGCTCAGCCACCACTTTATAAAATAAAAAGAGGTAAAGAAATCAGTTATGCCTATTCTGATGCGGAGAAAATAAAAATTATTGGCAAAGAAACTGATGTGAGTGAAATACAAGCAGTTGAAGAAACGGATGTAGAAACTACGGAAGAAGAAAAAGGAGAGGAAGTAAAAGCAAAGTCAAATAAAATTCACATTCAACGCTACAAAGGTCTCGGAGAAATGAATCCGGAAGAACTTTGGGAAACAACTATGGACCCAGCCCATCGGGTGCTGAAAAAAGTAAATATAGATGATGCCGAAGAAGCCAATAAAGTTTTTGAAATTCTGATGGGCTCCGAAGTTCCACCTAGAAAATCTTTTATTCAATCCAACGCCAAATTAGCAGAGATTGATATTTAATTTTACTTCTTGTATTATGAGTTAACATATGTTAACCTATAAATATGCTTAAGAATAAAGATATTTTAGATAAAAAGATAAAAAACTACTATTCTGCACCAGAAATAGCCAAACTTCTTGGTGTCTCTCGTGTAGCTATTTTTAAGAAAATTAGAAACGGACAAATACATGCTGAAAAAATTGGAAGGAATTATATTATTCTAAGAGAAGAATATGAAGCTATTCTAGGTCTTTTTGTTCCAGAACGTAGAAAAAAAGAAATAGAGAATACAATTGAACGTGTAGTAAAAAAATATGGTTCAGCATTACGTAAACTTGGGAAGGAATAAATTTTATGGCGCGGAAAATGATAAAACGCATAAACTTAGCTGATGTAGAGTATATTGCATTCCAGCTTGCAAAAAAATTTTTACAATGGGATGAACCAATCCCAGATTTTAATACACGTTTCCCAGACAAACTAGAGAGTTGTATTGAAACACCATTCCAGACTTTTGATAAGAAAAGTTTATATAAGGGTCTTATAGAAAAATCTGCCATACTTTTTTATTTAATGAACAAAAATCATCCATTTCAGAATGGAAATAAAAGGATCGCAGTGACAACATTGATGTTTTTTTTAATTCAGAATGGTAAATGGCTTTCTGTTTCTAATCATGATATATATGAATTTGCGTGTATGGTTGCAGGCAGTAATCCAGAAAATAGAGACAATATTATGATACTAATTCGGTTGTTTATTGGAAAAAATCTTGAAAAATTTGATGAAACCAAATAAAAAAGTAATAATTTTCGATATGGATGGAGTATTGATTGATTCAATTCCATTTGCTAAAAAATATTTTATGGAAAATCACCCTGGAGTAACTAGTGAGATGTATGACGAGATACATTGTGGAAATTTTCATGAAGAAATAAAAAAATATTCTCATTTTGTAAAAGAAAGAACTGAAAAAGAAAGAGAAATTAGACGACAACAATATTCAAAAATAAAAAGCAAAACGCCGTTGTTTAAAGGGGTACGAGAATTATTGGAGAAATTACACAACGAAAGTTATATTTTGGTACTTAATACCAATGCCTATGAACGTAATACTTTACCAATTCTTGAAAATCTTAAGATTGCTCATTTATTTGATTTTGTTGCTATCGCTGAGATATCAAAAGATAAAGTAGAAAAGTTTAAATTAATTGAAAATAAATACAAAGCAAAAAGGGAAGATGTATTATTTGTGACTGATGCCTTAGGGGATGTTAAAGATGCTGATGTAGCTGGCGTGCCGACTATTGCTGTAACTTGGGGAGTCCATAATGGGTCTTTCTTTGAGAACGGAAAATATCCAAACCTTATTAAAGTTGTTGATACAGTTAAAGAATTAGAAAATTTTATTGAAAAATATTAGTTATTTTTTTTCTTCTATTTCCTTTTTGAGTTTTGCGAGAAATTCTTCGATTGTAATATTTTCAGTTTTTGTGCCATCTCTATTTTCGATAGTTAAGTTTTGAGATGAAACTTCTTTATCGCCTAAAATTATTACAAAAGGGATTTTTGTATCTTTAGCAAAATGAATTCTCTTACCTAGACTTTCTTTTGAATCGAAAATTTCAGTACGAATAGATTCTTTTGTGAGGGTATCAAAAAGTTTTTTTGCTTCTGTTTCGTGATTGTCTCTCACAGGAATGATTGCCACTTGAATAGGGGAAAGCCAAGTTGGGAAATTACCAGCTGTATGTTCTATTAAAATAGACATGAATCTTTCAATCGAGCCCATAATAGCTGCGTGGAGCATCACAATCCTTTCTTTTACCCCTTTTTCATTTGTACAGCTCAAATCAAAACGTTCCGGCATATTCATATCAAGTTGGATTGTAGCTACTTGCCATTCTCGTCCTAGAGAGTCTTTGGCCATAAAATCAAGTTTTGGACCATAAAAAGCAGCCTCTCCTAAACCATCAATTGCTTCTACTTTTTTTTCTTTAACAATATCTTTTAATATATCTTCAGCTTCCTGCCACTTTTTTTCTTCTCCCAAGTATTTTCCCATTTGTTTTGGATCATGGGTAGAAAGGCGCACTTCCAGTTTAAAACCAAATACTTTATAAAAATCATGAACAATATCCCAAATTTTAAAAAACTCTTCCTTCACCTGATCCATTCTACAAAATACATGAGCATCGTCCTGTGAAAAAGAACGAACTCTGGAAAGGCCAGATAATTCTCCAGTTTGTTCATCACGATAACATGCAGTGGTATTTGCATAACGTTGTGGAAGTTCTCGGTAGCTCCATGCTTTTCGAGCATAGATTTGTGTATGATGAGGGCAATTCATCGGTTTCATTGCAAATTCATGACCTTCACGTGTGGTAATACGAAAAAGTTCTTCTTTGAATTTATTCCAATGCCCACTAGTTATATATAAATCTTTTTTTGTAATATGTGGAATTTCTACTTTCTCATATCCAGCTTTTTGTCTAAGTTCCCAAACATATTCGTCCAGAAGATTTCGCATTAGGGTCCCTTTGGGAGTCCAAAGAGGAAGTCCAGAACCAACCAATTCTGAAAAAGTAAAAAGATCTAATTCTTTACCAAGTTTTTTATGGTCTCTTTTCTTTGCTTCTTCTCTTTGGTTAATATAATTTTCTAATTCTTCTTTTGTTTCAAAAGCCAAGCCATAGATACGAGTAAGCATTTTGTTTTTTTCATCTCCACGCCAATAGGCTCCTGCTACGCGGTCTAATTTAAATGAATCTGGTTTTATTTCTTTGGCTGGGTTTTCTAGATGTCCACCTCGACAGAGGTCTGTAAAATTGCCACAAGTATAGAAAGTTATTTTTTCTTTTTTCCCGACAATTTCATCTATCAGTTCTATTTTGTATTCGTTCTTTTTGAAATGCTCTTTTGCTTCTTTTTCAGTTTTTTCTGCACTTTCAAATTCCTTCCAAGATTTTAAGATCTCATTCATTTTTTTCTCTATTTTAGGTAAATCCTTATCAGAAATAGGATTTTTGAATTCAAAATCATAATAAAAACCATCCTCTATAGATGGTCCGATAGTATTTTTTGTATCTGGATACATCTCCAAAACAGCCGCAGCCAAAAGGTGAGCTAATGAATGTCTAAGGTTGTGTAGTTTATCGACTGTTTCCATAACCCTTATAATATCATATTTTCTGATTTCACAAAAATTGCTTTTTCTCGGGTCCTCGGTTCCCCGGGGCCCCGAACCCCGGCCAGACCAGCTCGAAAAAGCAATTTTTGTTGCATCTTCATTATTTTGCATTTTGGGTTCAATATGCTAGAATAAAGCACATTATGGTAGTACGAATGAGACATACAAAATCGCATACAAAAAACCGCCGTTCTCATCATGCTTTGACGAGTACGGGTTTTACTAAATGTGAGAATTGTAAAATTCTTAAAAAACAGCACACAGTTTGTTCATCTTGTGGTTATTATCGTGGGATGAAGGTATTGGATTTGGTTAAAAAAATGGAAAAGAAGCAGAAGAAAGAAAAAGCAAAGAAAGCAGAATCAAAGTAATAGCGATTAGGCCTTAGGCACTAGGCACTAGCTAATTAAAAAAAGCTAAAGCCTAACGCCTAGAGCCCAGCGCCTGAATTTTATGGCAAATAGGCACCTTTCAAGATCAATAGTTCTCCAAACGCTTTTCGAGTGGGATTTTATGTCTGCTCAAAAAAAAGAAAATATTTGGAATGATCAAAAATTAAAGGAAGCACTAGATAGAAATTTAAAAGAATTTGCTCCCGGACTAGAGGATGATGTTTTTGTCTCATCTCTAGTGACAGAAGTTTTGAAAAATTCTAAAGTAATTGACGAAATAATAGAGAAAGCTGCGCCAGATTGGCCTCTAGATAAAATTTCTGTAGTTGATAGAAATATTTTGAGAATTGGTTTAACTGAACTTTTATTTGGCGACAGAACTCAAGTACCTCCTAAGGTGGCTATAAATGAAGCTATAGAATTAGCCAAAACTTTTGGTGGCGAAAATTCCGGTAAATTTATAAATGGAGTACTAGGAGCAGTTTATAAAGAAATTGGTGAGCCAGGCAAGGAACAGGTAAGTAAAAAGAAAAAAATTGAAGAGCCAGTAGATATTACAAAATTACCAGTTGAAAAATTAGGTGGTGCATTAATTTATGCAGAAAGGCCTGCCCGTTCCGGAGGCGGGGGTAAAGATATTTTATTTGCCTTAGTGCATGATGTTTTTGGTTACTGGACTTTGTCTAAAGGAAAAATTGGCGATAGTCCAGAAATTTCAAATGAGAGTGTGGAAGAAGGTACCATAAGAGAGATAAAAGAAGAAACTGGTCTTGATATTTCTATTAAAGAAAAAATCGGAGAAAATGAATATGTGGCTAGTCATCCAGAAAAAGGAAAGACTCTTAAAAAAGTTACTTACTTTTTGGCCGAAAGTAAATATCAAAAACTTAAACTTGGGACTTCTGGCGGATTAGATGATGCTAGGTGGTTTCAACTTTCGGAAATTCCTGAACTCCGTATTTATAATGATATTATTCCACTTATCACAAAAGCGATCGAAATTATTAGCAAGAAATAATTTTTTTTATGATTCAATTTTCAGATTTTGAGAAAAATACAAAAATAACTTTTAAAGACAAAAACTTACTAAAACAAGCCTTTATTCATCGTTCTTTTATAAATGAGAATCCAGGTTCTAATCTTTCACACAACGAACGTTTGGAATTTTTAGGAGATGCTGTTTTGGAGTTGGTGGTTACCGATTTTCTTTACAAAAAATACCCGAATTATACGGAAGGAGAATTAACTGCTATCCGTTCAGCTTTAGTGAATGCTATTATTATTTCGGAAGTGGCTTTGAAAATTGGAATGAATGATTTTTTACTCTTATCTAAAGGTGAAGCAAAAGATAATGGTAAAGCAAGGCAATATATTTTAGCCAACACTTTTGAAGCGTATGTTGGAGCAGTTTATTTGGATCAAGGTTATGATGTTGTAAATAAATTTGTCACTAATTCTCTTTTACCCCACACGGAAGAAATTGTGGCTAAAAAACTTTGGCGTGATGCAAAAAGTTTAGTGCAAGAAAAAGCGCAGGAATTTGTGGGAGTCACTCCTGCTTATAAAGTTTTGCACGAATCTGGCCCTGACCACGATAAACATTTTACGGTAGGTATTTTATTTGGTTCAAGTTTGATTGCCGAAGGTAAAGGTAAATCAAAACAGGAAGCAGAACAAAAAGCAGCCGAAATGGCATTAAAAGTGAAGAATTGGATGGAATAAATAATACTTGTCCCGTTAGAAATTCAACAGGGACAGGGATACAGTAAAAAAATTATTAATTAAAATTTCTAATGGGATGCGATTAAAAAATCTTGAGTTAAATGGTTTTAAATCTTTTTCTAAAAAAACGGTTTTGGAATTTCAAAATCCGGTTGTGGCTATTGTCGGTCCGAATGGTTCCGGTAAATCAAATGTCGTGGAAGCTCTTCGTTTTGTTTTAGGCGAACAATCGATGAAATCAATGCGTGGGTCATTAGGAGCTGACTTAATTTTTAAAGGATCAAAAAATTTAGCCAAAAGCTCTCGTGCTACGGCTACTATTTATTTTGATAATACTGACAAAATTTTCAAACTTTCTAACGAAACAGGGGAAAACATTAATTTAAATTATGATGTTATTTCAATTTCTCGTGAAGTCTATTCTGATGGATTAAATAAGTATATTTTGAACGGTTCGGAAGTGAGATTAAAAGATATTAATAATCTTTTGTCTTCGGTTAATATTGGTTCATCTGGACATCATATTATTTCACAAGGCGAGGCTGATAGGATTTTAAATGCCTCATTGAGAGATAGAAGGGAAATGGTAGAAGATGCTCTCGGGCTTAAAATTTATCAATACAAAATAAAAGAAGCCGGACGCAAACTGGAAAGAACCACCGATAACATGAAAGAAGTTTCGCTTTTACGTCGGGAGAATGCTCCGCATTTAAATTTTTTGAAAAAACAAGTAGATAAATTTGAAAAAGCAAAAGAAATGCAGGTGACATTATTGTCTCTTTATAGAGAATATTTAAAGAAAGAAAGTGTTTATTTAGAAAAAGAGCAATCGATTTTACTTTCAGAAAAAAATAAAATTTCTTCGGAATTAAAGAATATTAAAGAAAAAATTTCTGAGGTAGAGACTTCTGAGAAAAAAGAAGAAAATAAAAAAGAAACGGAATTAAAAGATTTAGAGAAGAAAATCAATGAAATTCATACAGTAAAAAATGAGATAGAACGTAAATTGGGACGTATCGAAGGAATGATAGAAATGGAAGAACGCAGTAGAGAAAAAATGCCAGAAATTGCCATAAAAAACCCCGAGGAAATTAAAGAAATATTTGATGAAATTAATTTAGAGATAGAAGGTGCGATTGTGGAAGAAAATATAGCTGAAATCAAGATAATTCTTTTAAGAATTAAAGGTATTTTAAAAGAATTTAATCAACATAAAAATGATTCAAAAGCCACATTTTCCGAAAATTCTGAGTTAAAAAAGAGTCAACAAGAAATTTTGGTGGAAATAAAAAATATTGAAAATGAAGAAAAGAAAATTTATGAAAAAATAACAATTTTGAAAAAAGAGATAAATCAAGAAAATGAAGCTTTGCATACCAAAGAAAAGGAGAGATTTAATCTCAGGGTTCGACATCAAGAATTGTTGTCTTCCTTGGGGCTTATTTCTGTTAAAGAAGAAAATTGGGCTAGAGAGTCAGAATCCTTTAAAAACGAGATAAAAGAAGGTTCTGTGCTTATTGGCAATGAAATATTAACTTATAAAAATTTCGAGGCGGACGGGCCAGTAGAAAGAGCTGTTCAAGAAGAAACAAAACGTAAAATCGAACGCATAAAGATGAAGCTAGAAGATGTTGGTATGGGAGGGGGGTCTGAAGTAATGAAGGAATTTGAAGAAGTTTCTCAAAGAGATAATTTTTTGGCAAAAGAAATGGAAGATTTGGCTGTTAGTATAGAATCTTTACACAAATTAATGGTGGATTTGAAAGAAAAAATAGATATAGAATTTAAGGAAGGTATAAAAAAAATAAATGTAGAGTTTGATAAATTCTTTTCTTTGATGTTTGGTGGAGGAACGGGTTATCTTGCTGTTGTAACTGAAGAAAAAAAGAAAAAAGGAGAAGAATTAGAAGGGGAAGAAGAAAAAGAAGAAGAGGGAGAGGAAACTATTCCTGAACAAGGTATTGAAATCAATGTTTCGCTTCCGCATAAAAAAGTAAAAGAATTGAATGCACTTTCCGGAGGAGAAAGATCTCTTACCTCTATTGCTCTTCTTTTTGCTATGTCTCAAGTAAATCCACCACCATTTCTAGTATTGGATGAAACAGATGCAGCTCTTGATGAAGCCAATTCGCGTAAATACGGAGATATGTTAGAAAAACTTTCTCATCATTCTCAGCTTATAGTTGTTACTCATAATAGGGAAACAATGTCTCGTGCCGGTATTTTATATGGTGTTACTATAGGTAACGATGGTGCCTCCAAACTCCTTTCTGTTAAATTAGACGAAGCCGCCGCCATTGCTAAATAAAATTTCATACTAATACATAATCTATTGTTTTTCTTTCTAAATCAACACTTTTTACTTTTATTTTTACTCGATTACCTAAGAGATATCTTTTTTTCTTTTTCTGTCCGACTAATTCCAGTTTTTTCTCATTAAAAACATAAAAATCATCTTCCATATCTCGCACTCGCACCAATCCTTCGCATTTTGTTTCTACTTCTTCTACATAAATGCCCCATTCAGTTATACCGCTGATAATTCCTTCAAAAACTTTTGAAACACGAGAAGACATATATTCAACTTGTTTGTATTTTATAGAAGCTCGTTCGGCGTCTGAAGCAAATTTTTCTCGTTCCGATGCTTTTCTGGAAATTTCTTCGTACTCAGCTAATTTTTTCCCGACGCTTGCGGTCGGGATCCCGGCCCCGAAGGGCGTCGGGACCTTACCCACCTTTAATCCTTTTAGATAATCAGTTAAAAGTCTATGCACCACTATGTCTGGATAGCGTCTAATAGGGGAAGTGAAATGAGCATAATATTCAAAAGCCAAGCCATAATGCCCGACATTTTTGGTAGAGTAAATTGCCTTAGCCATAGAGCGTATCACTGCGCGATTTACTGTGTTTTCTTCGTTTTTGCCTTCTAAACTTTTTAACAGATTATTTATTTCATAATTTGGAATAAGCCCATCAATTAAGGATATTTTGTAGCCCAAACTTCTCAAAAAGAAAGCCAAATCAGCCATTTTTTCTTTACTAGGATTATCGTGAATTCTATATACAAAAACCCCTCCATCCTTTTTTGTTCCTTTGGAAATTGTTTCGGCTACTTTTTTGTTTGCCAAAAGCATAAATTCTTCAATTAATTTATTTGAATCGCCTCGCACTTTTTTTATTACTTTCAATGGTGTGCCATTTTTATCTAAAACGAATTTTACTTCCTCTTGTTCCATAGATATTGCTCCATTAGCAAATCTTTCTTTGGTTAATTTTTTTGCTAAATTATTTAGAATAAAAAGTTCCTTGTGTAGTGGCGCTGAATTTTCCTTTATAGATTTTTCTGCTTCTTCATAGGTGAATCTTTTTTGTGAATGAATCACTGTACGTCCATACCATTCTTTTTTTACCTGCGCGTTTTTATCTACAATAAAAACCGCGCTCATAGTTAGCCTGTCTTTGTTTGGTACTAAGGAACACAAATCATTGGAAAGTATTTCCGGAAGCATTGGAATTGTGCGATCAACTAAATACACGGAGGTGCCTCTTTTTTTAGCTTCTTTATCAATTTCACTTCCGATTTTTACATAATGAGAAACATCAGCGATATGAATGCCTATTTCATATTCGTCTTTATTTATTTCTTTGAACGAAATGGCATCATCAAAATCTTTGGCATCGTCTGGGTCGATGGTAAAAGTGAGAATTTTTCTAAAATCACGTCGCCCTAAATAATCTTCACTTTTAATTCCCAATTTTTTTATTTTTACTGCTTCCTCTTCAACTTTCTGCGGCAGGTCGCTGTCAAAACCTTTTTCTATAGCAATAGCATGCATCTCTGCGTTATTATCACCGGGTTTTCCCAAAATTTTTACCACTTTTCCTTCCGGAGCTTTGAGTGGATCTTTCCAAGAAATTATTTCCGCATAAACTTTTTGTCCAGCTTTTGCACCATTTAACAATTTTTCTGGTATCAGAATGTCGGTGTATATTTTTGTATCGTCTGGTTTTAAAAAGAAAACACCTTTTTCTTTTTCCAAGACTCCAGAAAAACCAATCTTTGCTCGTGAGATTATTTTAGAAACTTCTGCCGTAAGTCGTCCGTGGCCTTTAGTATGCAAAATAATTTCAACTGTATCGCCATGCAGGGCTGTATTTAAATGACGGAAATCGATTTCTGGGTCTTCCTCGTAATCAGGAACCTTAACATACCCAATACCTTTAGTAGTTATAGAAATTACCCCTTGTGCTGTTTTTTGAATTTTCTTCTTTTCTTTCCCCATTTCTTTAATATAACATAAAAATATTAATTTGCCTTTTTGGAGAATTATGTTAGACTCTAAAGATGTTAAAAATTAGATTACAAAGAATTGGCAGAAAGAACGACCCATCATTTCGGGCAGTTTTGACTGATTCAAAAAACAGTACTAAAAGCGGAAAGTTTTTAGAAATAGTTGGTACTTATAATCCAAAAGCGGGAGAAACTAATTTCAAAATTGATCGAATAAAATATTGGATGTCAAAAGGCGCACAACTTTCTGACACCTTACATAATTTTATGGTGCATCAAAAAGTGATAGAAGGTAAGAAGAGGAATGTATTGCCGAAGAAAAAACCAACTCAAAAACGTAAAGAGTTGAAAGCTAAAAAATAATCATATATACTTATTATGAGCAGTGCTAATAATTTCTTAAGGTCGTAACGCTGCAAAACATTAAAAATTAAATATTTCTGAATACTATGCAAGACGCAGACAAGATATTTCTGGAATATGTAGTAAAAGCTTTAGTTGATAATCCGAACGATGTAAAAATCGATCGTACTGTTGATGAAATGGGTGTGCTTATTTCTCTTACAGTAAATCCTGCCGATATGGGCAAGATTATTGGAAGAATGGGAAACACAGCCAAAGCTATTCGTACCTTGTTAAGAATTATAGGTATGAAGAATAATGCCCGTGTGAATTTGAAAATCAACGAGCCGGAAGGTGGAATGAGACCAGAGCCAAGACCTGCAACTGGAGGAATGGCAACCAAGACTGTTGATCAGGCGATGGAAGATCTTAAGGGGATTTAAGTTAGCTTATAGGTTTTAGCTTTTAGCTAATTAAAAAAACTGCCTTCGGGCGGTTTTTTGTTTTCTTGTATTTTTTTCCTATAAGCTATAAGCTATAAGCTATGACCTTCCATATCATTACAATTTTTCTAGATATTTTTGACTCATATCTCAAGGAGTCTATTATTGGGCGGGCTATCAAGAATAAGCATGTTTCTGTAAAATTTTACAATCCTAGAGATTTTATTAAGGCTCCTAAGAATAATTACAAGCCAGTTGATGATAAGCCTTATGGTGGTGGTCCCGGTATGGTAATGCGAGCCGAGCCAATTCTTAAAACTGTTGAAACAATTTTAAGAAAGCTAAAAGCTAAAAGCTCTAAGCAAAAAGCTATTCTAATTATTAATTTTATTCCTAGTGCAGAAAAATTTACCACTACTTATGCTAAAAATATTTCCAAAAAATATACAGATATTATTTTAATATGCGGGAGATATGAAGGGATAGATGCACGAGTAGATAAAATCTTGAAGACTAAAAAACTTTCGATAGGGGATTATGTTTTGACTGGTGGAGAAATTCCAGCCATGATTTTAGTTGATTGTGTTTCTCGCCAAATTCCCGGAGTTTTAGGAAAACATGAATCCTTAGAGGAAGAAAGAATCTCCTCAAGTGAAGTTTATACTCGTCCGGAAATTTTAAAATACAAAAACAAAAATTACAAGGTTCCAAAAGTATTGTTGTCTGGGAATCATAAAAAGATTGAAGAGTGGAAAAAAGTTGACAAAAGATAGTAAATAAGTATACTGGTAATAAGAGATTGATTGAGTTTCGGATGTATCTCCTAGTTTGTATTAATAGGGCTTAATCATAATATCTAAATAATTTTAAAAGAAGCTAAAGAAAAGCATTTTTTGTCTGTTTTTCTTTCGTTTTGTTTGTTTTATTTAGACTAAATCAATCATGCAAACAGAAAAACGTCCGAAGAAATATTTTTCTAGGTATAAGGATCCGCTAATAGAATTTCCAAATTTAATAGAAGCGCAGACCAAATCTTACAAATGGCTTGTAGAAGAGGGGCTGAAGGAAGTTTTTAAGGAATTTTCTCCAATCATCGATTATTCCGGCAAAAAGTTTGAACTTGAATTCAATTCTTTTTCTTTAGGAGAACCCAATTGCGAAGAAAATGATGCCAAGATAAATAAACTCTCATATCAAGGGCTTTTGAAGACGCGGGTAAAATTAAAAAATAAAATTTTAGGAACTGAAAAAGAGCAGGAGATTTTTATGTCGGAGATTCCTTTAATGACTGCGCACGGAACTTTTATTATCAACGGAGTAGAACGAGTGATCGTGCCACAACTGGCGCGCTCTTTTGGAGTTTTCTTTACGGAATCTGAAAGTAAAGGCAAAAGATATTTTGGAGCAAAAATTATTCCAGCTCGTGGAGTTTGGATTGAAATAGAATCGGAATCTGACGGAGCAATTTATGTGAGAATAGATAAAAAAAGAAAGTTTCCTGCTACGGCGCTACTGAGAGTAATGGGTTATAACACTAACGAATTAATGCTTAAGGCATTCGAAAAGACTACAAATTGTAAAGAAGCAATTGAAGCTTGTTTGGCAAAAGATGTAGCAAAAACCTTAAATGATGCCTATATTGAGATATATAAACGCTTGAGAGATGGAGATATGGCTACTCCTGAAAATGCCAAGGAATTTATTAATTCTTTATTTACTCCTGAGAGATATGATCTTTCTCCGGTTGGACGATATAGATTTAATAAACGTTTTGAAAAATCTTTGGACGAAGAAGAACTTGCCCGCCGAACTATTTCTAAAGAAGATTTAATGACAGTAATTGAAAATATTATTGTTTTGAACAATACTCCAGGTGCTAAATCTGACGATATAGACCACTTGGGTCAGAGACGTGTTCGTTTTGTTGGGGAAATGCTTCAGCAAAAAGTGCGTACAGGAATGATGCAAATAAAAAGAAATATTCAAGACAGAATGTCTATTATTGATGTTGATACTGCTATGCCGATTCATATTATTAATCAACGTCCGTTGCAAGCTCGTATTAAAGAATTTTTTACTACCAATCAACTTTCGCAATTTATGAGTCAGGAAAATGTCTTGGCTGAAATAGAACATATTCGTTTGCTTTCAGCTCTTGGTCCCGGAGGACTTACTCGCGAAAGAGCTGGTTTGGAAGTACGTGACGTGCATCCTTCTCACTATGGACGTGTTTGTCCTATTCATACTCCGGAAGGTCCAAACATTGGACTTATTTTACATCTTTCCACTTATGCCAAGATAAATGATTTTGGAATAATTGAGACTCCATATGTGAAAGTTAAGAATGGAAAAATCACCGGAGAAATTCAATATCTAAATGCGCTTGAAGAAGAAAAATATAATATTGCTCACGCTGGAACTTCTTATGATAAAGATGGAAAAATTACAGACGAAAAAGTAGCAGCTAGAGTAAAAACTAATCCCGGTATGATTCATCGCGGGGAAGTTGATTTTATTGACGTGGCAGCCAATCAAGGTTTTTCTATCGCTACTTCCATGATTCCATTTTTGGAACATGACGACGCCAATCGTGCTCTGATGGGATCAAACATGCAGAAACAAGCTGTGCCTTGCGTGCTTCCAGAAGCACCTTTAGTGGCAACAGGAATTGAAGCTTTAGCTTCTCGTGATTCTGGCAGAATGGTGATTGCTTCAGAAGATGGAGTTGTTACCTATTTAGATGCTAAAAAAATTGTAGTTAAGGGCCTCGCCCATAAGGCTACGGCCGAGGGAAAATCAGAAAAAGAAAAAACTTATTCACTTGTTAATTTTTTGAGAAATAATAATTTTTCTGCTTTTCATCAACGTCCAGCGGTAGATGTCGGACAAAAAGTAAAAAAAGGAGATGTTTTAGCTGATACTACTAGCACGGTAGATGGACAAATTTCAGTTGGCCAGAATGTTTTCATCGCTTTCTTGTCTTGGTCTGGATTAAACTACGAAGACGCTATTATTATTTCTGAACGCTTAATAAAAAAGAGTAAATTTACGAGTGTGTATGTTGAAGAATTCGTTTGTACCGTTCGCGATACTAAACTTGGACCTGAGATTACTACTCGCGATATTCCAAACGTTGGAGAATTAAAACTAAAAGATCTAGACGAAGATGGCATTGTTCGTATTGGAGCAGAGGTTCGAGAAAATGATATTTTAATTGGTAAAATTACTCCAAAAGGCGAAACAGAACTTACTCCAGAAGAAAGATTGCTTCGTTCTATTTTTGCTGAAAAAGCGCGAGACGTGAAAGATACATCTCTTCGTATGGAACATGGCAAACGCGGACGTATTATTGGTATTAAAATTTTCTCCCGTGATTTGGGTCATACTTTAGAAGCAGGAATTATTAAAAAAATTGTAATTGAAGTGGCTCAAGTTAGAAATATTTCAGTCGGAGACAAACTTTCTGGACGACACGGAAACAAAGGAGTTATTTCTAGAATTCTTCCAGAAGAAGATATGCCATACGCAGCAGACGGTACTCCAGTTGATATTATTCTTTCACCATTAGGTGTTCCTTCTCGTATGAATTTGGGACAAATTTTGGAAATGCATCTTGGTATGGCTGCTAATACTTTAGGTTATCAAGCTATTGTCCCTCCATTTTTGGGAGCTAACCATGAAGAGATAAAAGAAGAATTGAAAAAGGCAGGACTTCCAGAAAATGGGAAATTAAAACTTTTTGATGGACGTACTGGAGAAGCTTTTGACCAAGATATAGCTGTCGGTTATATGTATATGTTGAAACTGCATCATATGGTAGAAGATAAGATTCATATGCGTTCCATCGGACCTTACTCTCTTATTACTCAACAGCCATTAGGCGGAAAAGCTCAAGGTGGGGGACAGAGATTCGGAGAAATGGAAGTGTGGGCTTTGGAAGGATACGGTGCCGCTTACACTTTGAGAGAAATGCTTACTATTAAGTCTGATGACATTTTAGGTCGTTCTCAGACTTTTGATTCTATTATCAAAAACGAAACCATTAAACCGCCAAATTCTCCAGCTTCCTTTAATGTTCTGCTCAATTATTTACGAGGACTAGCGCTTGATGTTAATTTGAAAAAATATGAAAACCTTAAATAAAACTGATTTTGATTATATTTCGCTCAAACTTGCATCACCCGAGCAAATAAAAGACTGGTCTTATGGAGAAGTGACTAAACCAGAAACTATTAATTACCGTACCGGTCGATCTGAGCGAGGAGGTCTTTTCGACGAAAAAATATTCGGGCCAGAAAAAGATTATGAATGTTATTGTGGAAAATATCGTCGTATTCGTTATAAAGATATTATTTGTGAAAAATGTGGAGTGGAAGTAACTCGTTCTATTGTTAGACGAGAAAGAATGGGACATATTGAATTAGCTACCCCAGTAGCTCATATTTGGTTTTTACGTGGAGTGCCGTCTCGTATGAGTATTCTTTTAAATATTTCTGTCTCAGATTTAGAAAAAGTAATATATTTTGCTGGGTACATCATTACTAAAGTGCATGAAGATGAAAAAGCCACCATAACTAGCAACTTAGAAAAAGAATACAAAGCTAAATTAAAAAATGCTGCCGATGATGATACTCGTGAAAAATTGAAAAATTTATTTTCTAGCACTAAAAAAGAAATTTTAGAAATCTACGAGGGGAAAGTCTTGAACGAAATTTCTTTTCATCATTATTCTTTGAAATACGGTATTTGTTTTGAAGCTAATATCGGAGCTGAAGCAATTTACTATATTTTCAAAAATCTTGATTTGAATAAATTAAAAATTCACACTGAGAAAATGCTTGAAAAAACAAGTGTGATTGAAAAAGAAAAATTACAAAAAAGACTTTCCCTTATTCGGGCTATGACTTATGCCGGCATTCGTCCAGAATGGATGTTCTTGACTGTTATTCCAGTTATTCCTCCGGTCTTACGTCCGATGGTTGCTTTGGACGGGGGACGTCATGCTACTTCAGATTTGAATGATTTGTATCGTCGAGTAATAAACCGCAATAATCGTTTGAAGAAATTAAAAGAAATAAATGCACCGGATGTAATTTTGCGAAATGAAAAAAGAATTATTCAGGAAGCTGTTGATGCTTTAATAGACAATTCTATCGCCAAACAAAATGACAGTGCGGCTATGAGTCAATCTCAAAAACGTCCGTTGAAATCTTTGTCTGACAATCTAAAATCAAAACAAGGTTTGTTCCGTCAAAATTTGCTCGGTAAGCGCGTGGATTATTCAGGCCGTTCGGTTATTGTGGTTGGCCCAGAATTAAAATTAAATCAATGCGGTTTGCCGAAACATATGGCTTTGGAACTTTTCCGACCATTTGTTATTTCTAAAATTTTGCAAGCGGAGTTAGCTTTTAATATTCGTGGAGCAAATAAATTAATTGAAGAACGAACGCCAGAAGTTTGGGCTATGTTGGAAGAAGTTATTCAAGGGAAATATGTTCTCTTAAACCGAGCACCGACTTTGCATCGTCTAGGTATTCAAGCTTTCAATCCGATTCTTATTGAAGGAAACGCAGTGCAAGTGCATCCACTTGTTTGTGCCGCCTTCAATGCAGACTTTGATGGAGACCAGATGGCAGTGTATGTTCCTCTTTTAGAAGAGGCTCAATGGGAAGCTAGAGAATTGATGGCTGCTAATAAAAACTTATTGAAACCTCAAAATGGAGAACCGATAGTGCATCCAAGTAAGGATATTGTACTTGGATCTTATTGGATGACTAAATCAGTGGATGGTGAAATTGGCGAAGGTAAATATTTTTCCAGTCCCAATACTGCTATTACTGCTTATGAATATGGAGTAGTATCTTTACGAGCCAAAATAAAAGTTCTGGCTACGGATTCCATTAAATATAAAAAATTTGATGAAGGATTTTTTGATACCTCTGTGGGTAAGCTTCTTTTTAACAGTACTTTGCCAAGTGATTTTTCTTACGTTAGTGATGAGATGACTCAAAAAAGATTATCTTCATTGGTGGATGAATTAATTGTGCATTACGGCGTAGATGATACTCCTCCTATTCTCGATAAGATAAAAAGTTTTGGTTTCAAATATTCTACTTTTTCTGGTACTACTTGGGGTTTAGATAATGTTAAAGTGCCTGAAGAAAAAGCAAAAATCGTAGCAGAAGGAAGAAAGTTAGAAGATAAAACAATTACAGAATGGAATGAAGGCCTTCTTTCCGAAGAAGAAAGATATCAAAAAATTATTGAAATTTGGACTTATGCCAAAAAAGAATTAGAAAAAGTTTTACCTAAAACTCTTGATAAAAATGGTTCTACTTATGATTTATTTATGTCTGGGGCTCGAGGTACTATGACTTCTTTGATTCAGATGACTGGTATGAAAGGTTTAATTCAAAACAACCAAGGTAAAACATTGGAATTTCCTATTATTCCTAGTTACCAAGAAGGGCTTTCTCCAATCGAATATTTCGTTACTACCCACGGTGCTCGTAAAGGTGCTTCAGATACCGCCTTAAACACCGCTAAAGCTGGATATTTAACTCGTAGATTAGTAGATGTGGCTCAGGATGTAGTTATTACTGAAGAAGATTGTGGAACTAAGGAAGGGAAAATAGTAACCAGAGAAAATATTTCTGGAATTGAAATTCCACTTTCCAAGAATATTCGCGGACGTGTTTTGGCTGCTGATCTGAAAGATAAAGATGGAAAAGTAGTTTATAAAAAAGGATTTTTGGTTACTAAAGAAGAATCTTATAACATTGAAGGAGCAGGTTTTGAAGAAGTGTTTGTTCGTTCTCCTTTAACTTGTCGCACTACTCACGGTATTTGCCAAATGTGTTATGGATTAGATTTAGGACGAAATCATCTGGTAGATTTAGGAGAAGCAGTCGGAATTATTGCCGCTCAAGCTATCGGAGAACCTGGTACTCAGCTTACACTTAGAACATTTCATGCTGGAGGTGTTGCTGGAACGGACATTACCACTGGTTTGCCTCGTATTGAAGAAATTTTTGAAAGACGTATCCCTAAAAATCCAGCTATCATTTCTGAAACTGAAGGAGAGGTTTTTGAAATAAAAGATAAAGATGGAAAAGAAAAAGTTATTAAAGTACTTTCTGATTTATCTGACGGCAAAGCAAAAGCTAGTAGTAAAAATGAAATTGAATATGTAGTGCCATTCCGTAGAACTCCAATAGTGAAAGTAGGTCAAAAAGTAAAGAAGGGAGAATTATTAACCGATGGATCAGCAGATATTGCAGAGATATTTAAATTTGGAGGGAAAGAATTGGTGGAAGAATATATCATTCGAGAAATAAATAAAGTTTATGAATTACAGAGTGCTTCCATTTCCAGAAAACATACTGAAATAATTATTCGTCAGATGTTTTCACGTAGAAAAATAAAAGATGCCGGTGAAACTAATTTCTCCATCGGTGATATCGTTGAGAATACTGCTTTTATTGAAGAAAATAACAGAGTAGTTAAATCCAAACAAGAAGAAGCTAAAGCGGAAACAATCGTGCTTGGTATCACAGAAGTTTCTCTTCGTACTAAGAGTTGGTTGTCCGCTGCCTCATTCCAAAATACTAATCGAGTCTTAATTGAAAATGCAGTGAAAGGTGGGGTTGATTCTCTAAGAGGTTTGAAGGAAAATGTTATTATTGGACGCTTAATTCCAGCCGGTACTGGATTTAAGAGCAAAGTTTCTTTACCAGAAGAAGAGGAATAACAAAATATGAACTCTCCCGTTCAACAAATTAAGGAGAGGCTTTCAATCGAAGAAATAGTCTCTTCCTACATAAAATTAGAAAAGGCAGGCGCAAATTTTAAAGCCAAGTGTCCTTTTCATAATGAAAAAACTCCATCCTTTTTCGTATCACCGGACCGTGCTAGTTATTATTGTTTTGGCTGTGGAGCTAAGGGCGATATTTTTTCTTTTATTGAAGAATTTGAAGGACTTGATTTTAAAGGCGCCTTGAAAATTTTAGCAGAACGAGCTGGAGTTCCTTTGGTGCAATACAATAAAGAAAAAGAAGGGGAGAAAGAAAAATTATATCGAGCGATGGAGGAAGCCACTAAGTTTTTTGAACAAAATTTAGCAAAGAATGGAAAAATATTAGAATATTTGAAAGTAAGGGGGTTGGAAGAAAAATCCATAAAAGATTTTAAAATTGGTTTTGCTTTGCTTGATTGGAGAACGCTATTTGATTATCTGAAATCTAAGGGTTTTTCTGATAAAGAAATTGAATTTGCTGGTCTAGCTAAAAAAACAGAGAAGGGGATGTACGACAGATTTAGAGGCAGGATTATGTTTCCGATTTCTGATTCAAGCGGACGTATTATTGCTTTTTCCGGCAGAATTTTTGAGGATGACGGAAAAAGCGCCAAATATCTAAATAGCCCAGATACCCCAATCTTCAGCAAATCGGCTGTTTTATATGGATTAGATAAGGCTAAAGAGTCAATTCGCAAGAACAATTTTTCCATTTTAGTAGAAGGACAAATGGATTTAGTTTTATCTCATCAGGCTGGATTTAAGAATACGGTGGCTACTTCTGGTACAGCTCTTTCAGATGCTACGGTTTCCAAAGAAAATGTAGTTTCCAATTTAGGATTATTGCGTCGCCTTTCCGGAAATATTGTTCTAGCTTTTGATGCCGATAAAGCTGGTTTTAATGCTTCCTCTCGAGCTGGTAAAATCGCTCTTTCTTTCGGGATGGATGTAAAAGTTGTTTCTATGCCAGAAGGAATTGATCCAGCAGATTTAATTTCCAAGAGTGGAACGGACGCCTGGCGTACGGCTATTCGTAATTCAAAACATATAATAGAATTTCTTTTAGATAAAGTTTTGACTAGTTTTAAAGATGATATACGTAAGGCCGGAAGGGAAATAAGAGAAAAAGTATTGCCGTACGTTTCTTCGATTGAAAGTGCCATAGAAAAATCGCATTTTATTAAACTTATTAGCAATAAATCTGGTATTGTCGAAAATGCTCTTTTGGACGATTTGAAAAAGGTAGAATCTGAATTAAAGTTTGAAACAGAAGAGACAAAAATTGCTAAAGAAAATGTAGAAAAAAAGATGCGCAAAGATCCGATTGAACGCAGACTATTAGGTGTCGCTTTTTGGCAAGAGAATCTAAAAGATAGAACTATAGACCCAGAGCTCATTTTTCAAAAATTAGCCTCGCCTATAGGCTCTGGGCCGAAGGATAAAGTAAAAGAACTTTATGAAAATATAAAAGAAGACTTAGTTTATGAAGCGGAAGAATTTTATTTAAATAGTGAAAATTTACAAAAAGATGTAAAAGAAATGCTCTTAAATCTTGAAGAAGAATATTTAAATGAGGAATTGAATGACAAGATGATAGAGTTAAAGAGTTTAAAAGATAAAAATAAAGAAGTAGAGATTTTAAAAAAAATAGATGAAATAATTAAGAAAAAAGAAAATATTAAAAATAATCGCGGTCGTTAAAAATTTATGTCAAAATCAAAAAAAACAAAAAAGAGAAGTATAAAAGCTAAGGTTAAAAAAGCTAAAAAGAAAGTTATAAAAAAAGTAATTAAAAAATCTAAAAAACCCTTAAAAACAAAGGCTATAAAAAAATCTACTTCTTCTCAAAAAAAAGCGGACGTATTTGCTCGTCTTTCTAATGAACTTATAGAAAAAGGACGTAAGAGGGGTTTTATTACTTATGATGAAATATTAAAAACTTTTCCTGATATTGAAAACAATATTTTCTTTTTAGATGAACTTTATAAAAAATTTGCTGTAGCTGGGATAGATGTCTTGGAAGGTGGAAATTTATTGAATTTAGACAATGATCTAACGGACAAAGATTTGAATAAATCTACTATTCATGATTCTATTCAAATGTATTTAAAAGAAATAGGACAATATTCTCTTATTCATGCAGTAGATGAAAAAGATTTGGCTAAACGTATAGAATTAGGCGACCCAGAAGCAAAAAATTTATTAGCTAGAGCTAATTTGCGTTTGGTGGTTTCTATTGCTAAAAAATATGTGGGGAGATCTGCTAATTTAAGTCTTTTAGATTTAATTCAAGAAGGAAATTTAGGATTATTTAAAGCAGTGGAAAAATTTGATTGGACTAAGGGATATAAATTTTCTACTTATGCTACTTGGTGGATTCGTCAATCCATTACTCGCGCTTTAGCTGACCAAAGTCGCACTATTCGCATACCAGTGCATATGGTGGAAACTATTTCAAAATACAAACAAACTTATCGAAGACTATCTCAGGATTTAGGCCGAGAACCATTGGCGGAAGAAATTGCTACTGAAATGGGTATTCCAGTTGAAAAAATTCACGTGATTGAAAATATCAGTCAGGAAACTATTTCTTTAGAACAACCAGTAGGAGATGATGACGATAAATCAACTTTGGAGAATTTTATTCCAGACGATAAAATTTTACGTCCAGATCAAGAATCTTCTCGCAGGATTTTATCAGACCAGATTCGTGAAGTTTTAAATGAATTAAGTGACAAAGAAAGACAAATTTTAGAAATGAGATATGGATTGATTGATGGTATTCAACACACTCTTGAAAACGTCGGAGAAAAATTCGGAGTGACTCGCGAACGTATTCGTCAGATTGAAGCTAAAGTACATGAAAAACTCCGCCAACACGAAAAAATCGCCCGTCTAAAAAATTACTTTGATTAAAAAATATGCTATAATTACTCTATATTATTTAACTCCACTTGAATTGTCGTTTCAGTGGAAAACATTATAAATTAACTTTATTAATATTATGTGTAAAGATTGTTGTAAAAAGGGTGGTTGTACTATGGCTATGGTTGGCAAGATCCTCGTAATTGTAGGAGGAATAAACTGGGGCCTTGTTGGTCTAGGTATGCTTTTGGGTACAGTAGGAGGCTGGAATGTTGTTAATATGATTCTTGGCTCTGTACCTATGCTTGAGGGGGTAATTTATGTACTTGTAGGCATTTCAGCTGTAATGATGATTTTTGGTTGTAAGTGTGGCAAATGTATGAATGGTGTTTGTGCTCCTTGTGGAAGCGGAGATGCTCCAAAGACAGAAGGGAGTATGTAATTTACTTTTTTCGTTCTAAATGCTATATTACTTATATAGCATATGGCTTCAATTTCAAGCATAATTTTTTACGTATTAACTTTCTTATCTGTTTATGTGCAGGTGTTTTTCTTAATTACTTTTCTGGAGAATAGAAAGAAAATAATTATCAGAAATGGAGCAACTAAACTTTCCAAATATCCGTCAGTAACAATTATGGTTCCTTCTTGGAATGAAGAAAAAACTGTTTATAAAACAGTACGTTCTTTGCTAGATTTAAATTATCCGAAAGAAAAGCTTAAAATATTTTTGATTGATGACGGATCTACCGATGGTACTTGGGATGTTATTTCTAAATTTTCTAAATATTCCAATATAGAAGTTTTTAAAAAAGAAAATGGCGGAAAATATACTGCTCTTAATTTAGGATTGGAACATATTGAAACTGATTTCTTGGGTTGTTTAGACGCGGATTCTACGGCAGATTCAGAATCTCTTGCTCGCATTATGAGTTATTTTGAAAAAGATCCAAGTATTATGGCAGTATCTCCTTCCATTATTGCCAATAAATCCAAAAATATTATTCAAGGTGCACAGAAAGCTGAATATGATATGGGTGTTTATGTTAAAAAAATGTTTGGTTTATTGGGAGCCATACATGTGACACCTGGGCCACTCACTATTTTTCGTAAAAAAGTTTTTGATGACTTAGGTCCTTATCGTCATGCTCATAATACGGAAGATATGGAAATTGCCTATAGAATGCAAAAGAATCATTATAAAATAGAGCAATGTAATGACGCTTATGTTTATACCAATACTCCCACTTCCATTAGAAAACTCTACAAACAAAGATTACGCTGGATTTATGGGTTTATAAATAATACTATTGATTATCGAAATATTATTTTTCGCAAAAAATATGGCAATTTTTCACTCTTTACCATACCTTCCTGTATCATGTCAGTTTTTGCTGTCAGTTTTCTTTTTGGTAAGATAGTCTATAGTTTAGGTAATTTTGTATTTTCAAAAATCTTAGAGTTTCAAGTTGTAGGGTTTCATTTTACCAACAAGATAAATTATTTTGATCCATTTTTTATTAATACGCAATCTCTTTCTTTCATTGCTGTCCTGTTGTTTTCTTTCATTGTTTTGTCTATAGTCTTAGGTAGAAAAATGGTTGAGGGAAAATGGAAATTTTCTTTTAATATGATCTATTTTCTTTTTATTTTTAGTATTATTGGTCCATTTTGGCTTTTGAAAGCGATTTATAATACTATTTTGTCAAGAAAGCCAGCTTGGAGGTAAGAGTAGTAGAAAGTTTTTAAAGTTCATAAAGTATAAAGTAAAATTTAAATTAAAAATATGGAACAAAATCAACACATAGATTGGAAAAAATATTTGATTGTGTTTTTATTTACCGTGGCGCTTTTTTTGACCGCCAGTTATGTTGGCAATTATTTTAGTAATAAAAAAGTTGATCAATTGAAATTAATTCAAGATAAAATTTCTATCGACATCTTGTCTTCTGAAACTCAATTTTCTCTATTGTCAGAACTTTCTTGTAAAAATATTTCTGATTCTGTAATTTCTGGCGAACTTGGCGATCTTGCCAATAGACTGGAATGGGGGCAGAAAAATTTAGGTATGACAGACGAGGTTTCATATTTGAAAAAATATTATTCTCTACTTGAAATTAAAGATTATCTTTTAACAAAAAGAATTTCTGAACGTTGTAAAACAAAATCAGCATTTATTCTTTATTTTTATACTACAGCCGAAAATTGCAGTGAATGTGAAAAACAAGGATTAGCCCTTTCTGCCCTTAGAGACAAATATCCAGAACTTCGTGTTTATTCTTTTGATTATAGTATTGATCTTTCGGCCGTGAAATCAATGCTTCAAATATATAAAATAGAAGATACAAAACTTCCGGCCTTGGTCATTGACGACAATGTATTAACTGGTTTTCATGGGGTAGATGAGCTTGAAACTATGGTAAAAGATTCTTTTAAACTGCAAGAAATAAAACCTCAAACAATAAAATAAAAACTTGACTTATACCCCTAGGGGGTATATACTGTTTGTATGCATACTAATAAACAAAAACTTATACGCAGATTAAAGATAATTGAAGGGCAGGTTAGGGGTTTGCAAAATATGTTAGAAAATGACATTTATTGTATAGATGTTATTACTCAGACGTCTGCTATCAAGCAGGCTCTTTCCATAGTGGAAGATAAATTGATGGAAGGACATTTGGGTCATTGTTTAGTAAATCAGATAAAGAAAGGTCAAAGTGCTAAGGCTACTGAAGAGATTTTAAAAGTTTATCAACTTAAGAGAAAATAGAATATGAAAAATGAAACTTATAAAATTCGAGGCATGCATTGTGCTTCGTGTGCATCAATAATTGAAAAGACTCTTAAAAAAGTTGATGGAGTAAAATCCATTGAAGTAAATTCTGGTACAGAAAAAGCCAAGATTTCTTTTGATTCAGAAAAAATAAATCCAGAAATTCTTTCTAAACAAATAGAACCACTAGGTTATTCTTTGATAATACCCACAGCAGAATCTATGAATATGTTAGAAGATGAACATGCCGAACACCTAGGACTTAATCAATCTAAAAAAGAAAAACTTGGTGAGTTAAAAGATATGAAGAATAAACTTCTTTCTCTTATTCCCATTGTTATAATCAGTATTTTTGTTATGGGTTGGGATATTTTTGCCCAATTTAGTTTAGTATCAGAGATGTCTTATTTTTGGAGTGAATTTTTTCATCATCTTTTGCCAGTATTAGCTACCTATACACTTTTTATAGTAGGTAAGCCATATTTACTTGGTCTATATCGTTTTTTTCGTTATGGAAGAGCCAATATGGATACACTCATCGGTCTCGGCACTTTGGTGGCATTTATGTATAGTTTTGTTATCAGTGCTTTTGAAGAAAGTTTGAGCTCTTTTATAAATGTAAATCAAGGTTATTATGATGTTGTTATTGTAGTAATTGCTTTTATTACTCTCGGAAAATATTTAGAAACTCGGTCAAAATTAAAAACAGGAGATGCTATAGAAAAACTTTTAAATCTTCAAGCAAAAACTGCCTTGGTTATTCGGGAAGATAAAGAAATAGAAATACCAATAAACCAGGTTGTTCATGGCGATTTAATTATTGTAAAACCAGGCAGTAGTATTCCAGTAGATGGGGTGCTGGTGGGAGGATCATCTTATATCGATGAGTCTATGATTTCTGGAGAACCAATGCCAGTTCAGAAAAACGTTGGAGATGCTGTGGTGGCTGGAACAATAAATACTATGGGTTCTTTTACTTTTAAAGCTACAAAAGTTGGCTCTGAAACTATGTTAGCGCATATTATAAAAATGGTTGAAGAAGCTCAGGGAAGTAAGGCTCCGATTCAGGCTTTAGCTGATAAAATTTCAGGTATTTTTGTTCCGATAGTTTTAGTTCTTTCTTTTGTGGCACTTGGTTTATGGCTTTTAATAGGGACACAATATTTAGGATTTTCTCAAGCATTATCATTTGGCCTAGTTTCATTTGTGGGGATTTTAGTTATTGCTTGCCCATGCGCCTTAGGACTTGCTACCCCAACGGCTATTATCGTGGGAGTTGGCAAAGGAGCGCAAGAGGGGATTCTTATTAAAGATGCTAGTACTTTAGAAAAACTTGGAAAAGTTGATGTAATAGTGGTAGATAAAACAGGGACCCTCACTCGCGGCAAACCAGAACTTATTTCAATTCAGAATTTTTCTGGTGAATCTGACGAGAAATTTATTTCAATTCTTACTTCTCTTGAAAATAAATCAGAACATCCAATTGCTCATGCTATATTAAACTATAGTAAAGAAAAAAATATAGAAATTAATGATATTAAAAATTTTGAGATTGTAAAAGGTAAAGGATTAAAAGGAACAGTTGATGGAATGGAATATTTTGCGGGCAATACAAAACTTATTACTGATCTTAATTTATCATTTAGTATTGAAACAATAGAGAAAGAAACTTTAGAAGGAAAAACACCTATAATTTTGGCTACTAAAGAAAAAGTTTTGGGTATGGTAATGGTGGCAGATGCCATAAAACCAGAAGCGACAGAAGCGGTAAAAAATTTACACAAACTTGGTATAAAAGTGGTTATGCTCACGGGAGATAATAGAAATACGGCAGAATATATTGCCAAACAAATTGGTATAGATGAAGTGGTAGCAGAAGTAATGCCGGAAGATAAATTGAATAAAATAAAAGAATTACAAATGCAAGGGAAAATCGTGGCAATGGCAGGGGATGGGGTAAATGACGCTCCAGCTCTAGCACAAGCTGATATTGGTATTGCTATGGCAACAGGCACAGATGTGGCTATTGAATCAGCTGGTATAACTCTTTTACATGGAGATATTTCAAAATTAGTTAAAGCTGTGCATCTTTCAAAAATGACAATGAGGGGTATTAAACAAAATCTGTTTTGGGCCTTTATTTATAATATAATAGGAATACCGTTAGCTGGGGGATTGTTTTACCCGATTTTCGGTTGGCTCCTTTCACCAATTTTTGCCGGTTTTGCTATGGCTATGTCTAGTGTTTCGGTGGTAGGTAATTCACTTCGTTTAAAGACTAAAAAATTATGAATCAACTATTAAAATCAAAACTTTTTCTTGGAATTTTTATTTTAATTGCTTTTATAGGTATTAGTGTATTTGGTTTGTTTGAACTTAGCCATACCTCTGAAATACCTATGCCTGATTGTCCTTATACACAAGGTAGTTCTTCAATATGTGAAAATAATCTTTCTCATATCAATAATTGGAGTCAGTTTTTAAATGTTATTCTTCCATCTTTATTGGCTTTTTTACTTTTAATTCTTGGAATAATTTTATATTTTTTTAATAAACAAAATTCTTTAAATCAAAAACAATATTTTTATAAATGGAAATATTATTTAGATAATAAATTATCATATTCTTCTCAGAATAGAATAATTAGATGGTTATCACTTTTAGAAAATAGTCCTTCTTTTTCATAAACAACATCTCAAAAAGTTTTTTATAATTTTTGAGATGTTAGAAAAATCCTTAGTCGAGGATTTTTCTATTTATCTAATTAACTAATTTCTGCAAAAGCAGATAAAATTATGAAAACGAAAACGGTTATCTCTATTTTTATTGTGATCATCTTTATTTTAGGAATTTATGTTTTGGGTTATTCTACTAAGGGTGGTACAGCTAGTTCTGTTCAAGGTGTGACAGCGTCGAATGTTTCTGAGGGTTCTCTCTCTTCTACAGAAGAGTTTTATGATTTTGGCACAATTTCGATGAAAAATGGTGAAGTTACCAAAGAGTTCAAAATAACTAATTCTAGTAAAGGAGATGTTGTTTTAAGTAAAGTTTTAACTTCTTGTATGTGTACAAGTGCATATATAGTAAAATCGGATGGTAGTGCAAAAGGACCATTTGGTATGGCAGGACATGGAGCAGCTCCTTCAGTTGATGAAGTTATTAAAGTTGGAGAAGATCGTATTGTTCGTGTCGTCTTTGATCCTAATGCTCACGGTCCAGCAGGGGTTGGATATATTGATAGATTTATTACTTTAACTGATACTTCAAACAACACTCTTCAATTTGAAGTAAAAGCTGTGGTAACTCCATAATAATTATGAAAAAAATTATAATTATATTATCTATCGTCATTGTGGCTATTATTGGAATAGTTATTCTAAAAAATAGTTCAATAACTGCTTCATTTATTTGGGACTTAAGTAATAAGGGTGCATGGCTTTTGCCCCTGGTCTTAATTTCTGCACTTTTAGATAGTGTTCATCCGTGTTCATTTTCGATTCTTCTCATTACTATTGCATTTTTGTTTGGTATACAGATGACCAGAAAGAAAATTCTTCAAATAGGCGGGACATATATTGCTGGAATTTTTGTGGCCTATTTATTAATTGGACTTGGAATTCTTAAAGTTTTGCACCTCTTTGATACTCCTCATTTTATGGGGAAGTTAGGCGCGACTCTTTTGATAGTTTTTGGATTTATTAATCTTATAAATTATCTTTTTCCAAGTTTTCCAATTAAGTTAAAAATTCCTTCTTTTACTAAAGGAGCAATGGGAAAGTTAATGGAAAGAGCTTCTTTTTTGGCTGCTTTTGGTTTAGGTTTATTGGTAGGTATCTGTCAATTTCCTTGTATGGGTGGTCCATATTTGATGGTAATTGGATTATTACGCGATCAAGTTACGTATTTCAGTGGATTTAATTATTTACTTCTCTATAATCTTGTTTTAATTATTCCCTTAGTTGCTGTTCTTTTTATTTCTTCAGATAAAACTCTTCTGACAAAAGTACAAGAATGGAAAAGTACTAACATAACAAAAGTAAAATTATGGGCAGGTCTTGCCATGGTTATTATTGGAATCTTAATTTTCTTCATATAAATTTATGGATAAATTATTAAAAGAATATTCTCTTCAAATTAGTATTATTGTTATTATTCTTATTTTTTGGGGCGCTTGGGTATATACCAAAGAATTAAAAGTTAAAATGCAACAAGAAATAGGCATTGCGCATAGTAAAGACAAAACATTAATAAAAAATTTAGAAGAACAGGTTTTACCGTCCGAGGGTACTGTATTACCAGTATCGTGGGGCAATCTTGGGGTACAGCTCATTAATAGTGGTGCAATTGATGCAGATAAATTTAAAGCTATTTATGAACAGAGGGGTGTTTTTTCTGATGAATACAAAAAACTTCTTCTGGACCAAAATAATGGTAAATTAAAAATTACTAAAGAAAATTCTGGATATATTTTAAATTTATTTTGGGCACTTGGTCTTGCAAACAAAAATTCTATTCTAGATACAGGTGAAATGGTGGATCCTAGATATGGTGGAGCAGGAAATTTTGCATCTACTGGTGGTTGGACAATTGCAAAAGGAAAACCAATGGACCACTATAGTAAGCATGCGTTTATTGTATTAACACCAGAACAGCAAGTTTTAGTAGATAAAATATCACGTGGAATATATAGACCATGTTGTGGAAATTCTACTCATTTTCCTGATTGTAATCATGGAATGGCAATGCTTGGACTTTTAGAATTAATAGCTTCACAAGGAGTAAGTGAACAAGATATGTGGAAAACTGCTTTGATAGTAAATTCTTATTGGTTTCCTGATACATATCTTACTATAGCCACTTATATGAAGGGTAAGGGTGTTGATTGGAAAGATGTGAATCCACAAGAAATACTTGGAATTAATTTTTCTAGTGCACAAGGATATAAAAATATTGCTTCGCAAGTTGTTTTACCAAAACAACAACAAGGTGGATGTGGTGTATAATTAACAACTATGACAACAGAACATAAAATAATTGGAGGGATTGGATTATTAACATTAATTATTATAGTTGGTGGAATATGGTTTTCCAGTAAAGAAGAAGTTAAAAATAGTGAAAAACTTAGTAGACCCATGATGGGAGAAAAAATGGCAGATGAGGGTGCGGAACATGTTGGTCGTGATGAATCGTACTCAGCTTATAAATCAAATCCTCCGACTTCTGGACCACATTGGGTTGGTGTGGCAGGACCTGGAATTAAAGATGAAATTGTTCCTGATGAACTTGTGCTTCATAGTATGGAGCATGGAGCAGCGGTTGTTTGGTATAAAGAGGGTTTAGAACAAAGTGAAATAGAAAAAATTAAAGAAGTGTTTGTTAATTCTTCTGGAAAAAAGATAATGTTAGCACGTAAGGATCTTGACGTGCCAGTTGCTTTGACTTCGTGGGGGTATCTTTTAAAGCTTGATAAAATTGATGTAGAAAAAATTAAGGAATTTATTGAAACAAATAATGATAGAGCGCCTGAGAAAGCGGCAATTTAAGTAGGTCAAAAAATTATTATTAGTTAATTAAAAAAATATTATGATGTACGGATTATACAATGGATGGGGTGTAGGAAATATGATGGGTTGGTTTGGAGGAGGATTTATGATGATTATATTTTGGGCAGCTATTATCTTGTTTATTATTTGGCTTGTGCGCAATAATAAAACAGGTGAGACAGATAACAAAAAAGCTCTTGAAATTCTAAAAGAACGATACGCTAAAGGCGAGATAGATAAAAAAGAGTTTGAAGAAAAGAAAAAAGATTTAAGCAATTAATTAAAGGACAGTCCTTGGGGAAATTCTCTTAAGGACTGTTCTTAAAAAAATGGAATTCGATTACACTAAAATTACAACGAAAACTTTTGATACAACAATTCATGACGTACAAGACGAGATTGCCAAAGTCGGCATGCGAGTTTTATATGTGCACGATGTGCAGAAAACTTTAGCTGAAAAAGGATTTGAAAGAGAACCGTTCAAAATTATTGAGTTTTGCAGCGCCAAGTTTGCCAACGAGTTTTTGAACAAGGATATTAAAATCGGCCTGTGTCTACCCTGCAAGATAAATGTTTATATCAAAGACAAACAAACTTTTATTTCTGGTATGCGACCGATTATTCTGTCGCAATTTTTCCCACAAGCTGATTTAGGCGAAAGGTCGAAAGAAATTGATCAAATTATTCAAAATATTATTAATAACGCTAAATAATTTATGAAACTATCAAAATTAATGCATATTGCAAGTGTTATAGTTGGTCTTTCTGGAGTAATTACATTTACAGGCGCTATTTTAGGTGGTGTTGATAATCTAGTATTTGGGATTACAAAAGTTGATGCGTTACTTTGTGCTGGAGTTCTTATTCTTATCGCAATTTGGTTAGCAATTGGAACGATTCATCATATAATGCTTGAAAAAACAGGAGAGATTATTTAATTAATTATGAATTCTTTCAGGAATACTGTATGATAGAATAATGCAGAAAACTTATAAATTTCATGTTAATGGTATGCATTGTAAAGCTTGTGTTATTTTGACCGAAAGCGAACTTTCTGAAGTATTTGGAATTTCTCATGTAAAAGCATCACTATCAAATCTTGATGTTGAAGTGGTTGGTGATTTTGGTGATAAAAATCCAGAACAAATTGCAAAAGATTTGAGTGAAGTATTAAAACCACATGGCTATACACTTTCTCTTGAAAAACAAAATCATTTTGTCAAATGGTCTGATTTTCGTATTGCTTTGCCGATTGCTTTAGGTTTTATTTTTTTGTTTTTTGTTTTACAAAAGCTTGGTATTGTCAATTTAATAAATGCATCGAAAGTAAGTTATGGCACAGCTTTTGTAATTGGGCTTATTGCTTCTGTTTCTACTTGTATGGCAGTAGTGGGAGGGCTGGTGCTTTCTATGTCAGCGAATTTTGCTAAAGAAGGGAAGAATATGCGGCCGCAAATTTTATTTCACATTGGCCGATTAGTTTCTTTTTTTATACTTGGTGGTGTAATCGGTGCTCTTGGTTCGACATTTCAACTTGGCACTATGGGTACATTTATTCTCAGTTTTATTGTGGCGATTGTTCTATTTATTCTTGGTTTTAATCTTTTGGATGTCTTTCCTTGGGCTAAAAAACTCCAGCCAACTATGCCCAATTTTATCGGCAAACGGGTACATGGTCTTAAGGATATCAATCATACCCTTACTCCTATTTTAGTTGGAGTTGCTACTTTCTTTTTGCCGTGTGGTTTTACCCAATCAATGCAAATTTATACTTTAACTACTAGTAGTTTTTTGACTGGATCATTAATTATGTTTTCTTTTGCTCTTGGTACTCTTCCAGTGCTTTCTCTTTTGAGTTTTAGTTCATTAAGTATCCATAAAAAAACGCAATCTGGAATATTTTTTAAGACAGCTGGCTTGATTGTAATATTTTTTGGTATATTTAATTTAATCAATGCTTTAGTCGGTGCTGGTATTATTCCTCCAATTTTTAATTTTTAAATAACAAATTATGAAAACAACTATTATATCAATCATTGCAGTTATAATTTTAATAGGAGGAACAATTATTCTCAGCAGAAATAACATAAATTCGGATGCTTTCACGCAGGACTTTAACAATGTAAATATTGTGGATGGCAAACAAATAATTGAAATTCACGCTAGAGGAGGGTATTTCCCAAGAATTACTACAGCTAAAGCTGATATACCGACAGTTATCAAAATAGAAACGAATGGCACTTTTGATTGTTCATCGGCTTTAGTAATTCCAAGTATTGATTATCGTAACAATCTTTCTCCATCTGGCGAAACGTTAATCAACATATCTCCACAAAAAGCTGGCACAAAATTACAAGGCCTCTGCGCCATGGGGATGTATAATTTTTCAATAGAATTCAACTAATTTGAGCCGCCTCTCAGATTCGAACTGAGGACCTTCACTTTACAAAAGTGTTGCTCTACCAACTGAGCTAAGGCGGCATATTTTTTATTCTAACACATTTATTCTATCCCTTCCTCTTCTTTGATACGGTCTTTCATTTCTCTAATTTTTTGTTGATATTCTGAAATTAACTTTAGATATTTTGAAACCTCTTTCTTTTCTGTTATTTCTTCTGATACATTACCTCTTAATTTTTTTAGTTTGTTATTGATTTCTTTTATAAGGACTATACTTTTAGTTTTTATGAGATTAGAAGATTTAATAAAAAATCTAAGAGTCATAAAAACCGCAACATATCCAAATTTCTTGCTATTTTTAAAGGTTAGGTGTTTTATTTTTTGTAAATCAGGAACAAAAGGATGCGAATGTCTGGTGGCAATCACTTGACCATTTTTAACAAGCACAAGTTCACGCCATACCATGATGACGATGCCGGTCAATGACAGAAAGAAAAAAATTAAAGGTAAATACATAATATTTTTAGATTGAATAACGTTTTACTTCTTTTATTTTTGCTTTGTTTTTATCTAAAAGCTGGTTAATGGTTTCTTCTCCATTTTTTATGAAAGCTTGGTCAAGTAAGGTTTTTTCCTTAAAATAAGTATTTATTTTACCTTCCAACATTTTTTTCTTGATTTCTTCCGGTTTGTTTATTTCAGCAATTTCTTTCATGAAAATTTCATTCATAGTATTTTTTACTTCTTCGGTTATTTCTTCTCTGGAAAGATATTCCGGTCTCATGGCAGTAATATGCATAGCAATATCTTTAGCTAATTCTTCATTGCCTCCTTCTAAAGAGACAATTACCCCAGCTTTATTGTTATGTACGTAATTTCCTAAAACATCTCCCTTTACTTCATATACATCACCCAATTCTATTTTTTCTCCAGTTTTTTGAATAACAAGGTCAATCATATCTTTGGCCTTTTCTTTCATTTTTTCTATACCTTCAGTAAAAGCTTTTTCTGTTAAATTAGACAGCAAATTTACAAAATCTTCATTTCTGGACACGAAATCTGTCTCGCAGTGAAGGGCAACCAATACAGATTTTTTGCCGTCAGTTTTTATAGCAATTCTTCCATCTTTAGCATCACGGCCTGCTTTTTTCAGAGCGATATCAGAACTGGTTTTTTTTAAAATAGCTAAAGCCTTTTGCATATCACCACCAGCTTCCTCCAAAGCGTTTTTGCACTGCATTACAGAGATACTAGTTGCATCTCTAAGTTCCTTTATTAACTCAGTAGTTACATCTTTAGACATAATATTATTTTGTGGGTACAGACATAATGCCTGACTTATAAGCATTAGCTATCGCAGTAGTGAAAAGTTTTATAGATGGTATACCAGAATCATTTCCAACTATTGGATGGTCGATTCCTTTCATATTTGAGTCAGAATTTATTAAAGCAATAACTGGTACGCCTGATTTTCTAGCTTCAGTAGCGGCGATATGTTCTGCTTTGGAATCAATAATAAACAATGCATCAGGAGTCTTTTTTAAACCGAGCAGACCGCTATAATATTTGGAAAGTTTTTCCATTTTCTTGGCCATCATTACTCGTTCCTTTTTGGTATATTTTTCAAGTCCGCCTTCGGCTACATCTTTATTATATTTTTCAAGTTCAGCAATTCTCTTTTTTATTTCCGTAAAATTACTCAAGGTACCTCCAATCCAACGAGTATCGACATAAGGCATATTCAAACTTAATGCAGTGTTTTTTATAACATCTCTAGCCTCAGGCTTAGTACCAACAAAAAGCACAATTTTATTTTGAGCGCCCAAACTTTTTATAAATTCTGCAGCATTTTCTAGCATTACGCTTGTCTTTTCAAGGTCTATAATGTCTCCATTATTTTTGGTGGCATATATATATGAAGAAACAGAAGGGTGCCTCCTTGATTTTCCATAACCATAATGTACTCCTGCCTCAAACATCTTTTCTATGCTTACAGGAATGTTTGTATTTCTATTTTCCGCTTTCTGCGGTCTTAAACTTGTAGTTTGCATAAGGGTCATTTTAGCAGAAGACTGACCCTTTTGCAACTTTGCCAAAAAGACTTTTTTCGGGTAATATGGGGATTATGAGACAATCTAAACTTTTTACTAGAACTAAGAAGGAGGCGCCCACCGATGAAGTTTCAAAAAACGCAGAGCTTCTTCTCCGCGGTGGTTTTATCTTTAAAGAGATGGCAGGGGTGTATAGCTATTTACCCCTTGGTTTGAGTGTCATTAAAAAAATTGAAAATATTATTCGGGAAGAAATGAATGCAATTGGCGGACAGGAAATCACCATGACTGCTTTGCAAAATCCTGAACTTTGGAAAAAGACTGACCGCTGGGACGATGGGAAAGTAGATATTTGGTTCAAAACGAAATTAAAAAATGATACGGAACTTGGTTTAGGATTTACTCATGAAGAACCTTTAACTAACATTATGAAAAACTATGTGAGTTCTTACCGTGATTTACCATGTTCTGTTTATCAATTTCAAACAAAATTTCGTAATGAAACTCGCGCTAAAAGCGGAGTGATGCGTACTCGAGAATTTGTTATGAAAGATCTTTATTCGTTTTGCAAAGATGAAACAGAACATAATAAATTTTATGAAAAAGCGAAAGAGGCTTACAAAAATATTTTTAAAAGAGCGGGTATTGGACATTTAACTTATCTAACTTTTGCTTCGGGTGGATCATTCGCAAAATTTTCTCATGAATTTCAAACAATTACAGCCACTGGAGAAGATAGTATTTATATTAATGAAGAAAATAATATTGCTATCAACAAAGAAGTTTTTACTGACGAAGTAAAAAAAGATTTAGGTTTAAGTGGTGATTTTAAAGAGACTAAAGCGGTAGAAGTAGGGAACATATTTACTCTCGGCACTCGTTTTTCTGAGGCACTTGATTTAACTTACCAAACAGAGAAAGGGGATAGAAAGCCAGTATTTATGGGTTCTTATGGTATTGGACCAGCACGACTTATGGGTACTGTAGTGGAAGCGCTAGCCGATGATAAAGGCATAATCTGGCCTGAGACCATTGCTCCATTTAGGTTGCATCTCTTGTCTTTGGGTGAAGATGAAAATGTAAAAAAAGAAGCGGAAAATGTTTATGATGTTTTGATGAAAAAAAATATAGAAGTTCTTTTTGACGACAGAAATGAAATATCTCCGGGAGAAAAATTTGCTGACGCAGATCTTTTAGGAATGCCTTATCGAGTAGTTGTTTCTGCTCGCAGTATGAAAGAAAATGGAATAGAAGTAAAAAAGAGAAATGAAGAGAAAGGGAAAATTATTTCCTTGGATGAATTATTAGTTTTGCTAAAGCCTAGTGCCTAGCGCCTGTGTTTATTTATGTTTGATAAAATTTACAAATTAATTTCAAATGACATCGGTATAGATTTAGGTACTTCTAATACTTTAGTGTATTTGAAAGGTCATGGCATTGTCATTAATGAACCTTCAGTAGTGGCAGTGAATATTAAAACCAATCAAATTTTAGCTGTGGGTGAAAAAGCAAAAGACATGTTGGGACGCACTCCCGGACATATTAAAGCTGTCCGTCCGTTAGTGGATGGAGTTATTTCTGATTTTGAAGTGACGGAAGAAATGCTTTCTTATTTAATAAACAAAGCGGACAAAATGTCTAAAAAATTTACTAGACCAAGAGTTTTGATTGGCGTGCCTACCGGTACCACCAATGTGGAAACTCGCGCTGTGTATGATGCTGCTCGTTCGGCTGGTGCGCGGGAAGTATTTTTGGTGGAAGAACCGATGGCGGCTGCTATTGGAGTTCGTCTTCCAATTAAAGATCCAGTTGGAACAATGATTATAGATATTGGCGGTGGGACGACGGATGTGGCTGTAATTTCTTTGGGTGGGATTGTGAAATCAAAAAATTTAAAAGTAGCTGGTGATAGATTAAATAATGACATCATTACTTATATGCGAGATGAGTTTAAAATTTTAATCGGTGAAACCACAGCTGAAATGGTGAAAATTGTTATTGGTTCTGCTCTTCCAGGGGAATATATGGAGACGGAAGTGCGCGGACGTGATTTATTAACGGGTTTGCCTAGGGAAGTAGTGGTGACAGATGCCGATATTCGTGAGGCTTTTTCATCATCTATTAAAGAGCTTATTGAAGGGGTAAAAGATGTTCTAGAAACAACCCCTCCCGAGATTTTATCGGACATAATGCACAAGGGAATTACTCTTTCGGGTGGTGGGGCATTATTGCCGGGGTTAGGAGAACTTTTACAAAATGTTCTAAAAATTCCTGTATATGTGATAGACGACCCATTAACAGCAGTAGCTCGTGGCGCTGGTATTATTTTAGATGATCTAGAATCTTACAATGAAGTTTTGATCAAGAATCAAGATGAGTTACCTCCTAGATAAAAAAATAAAAAGAAATAAACTTTTCAAATATTTAATTTTTGTTGTAATTTTATTTGTTTTGATTTATTTTAGATCTGGCATTTTTTATGGACTCTCTTATGTTTCCTCTGCTATTTTTCGCCCGGTTCAAATTTTAGGAAATGGCATAGGAGAAAAATTATCAAATATGGGCGCTTATTTTTATTCTAAAAGTTCTCTTTTTTTAGAAAATCAGGATTTGAAATCTAAACTATCTGAACAAGAAGCCAGAATGTCAAATTATAATTCTGTTCTGGATGAAAATTTAAAAATAAAAGAAATGCTGGGACGAAAACAAGAAAAAGCTGATATGATTTTAGCTGGTATTCTCTCTAGGCCGAATAAATCTCCATATGATACTCTGATTATTGATATAGGAACAAAAAATGGAATAATGGTTGGACAAAAAGTTTTTGCTTTAGGTAATGTTCCAATCGGACGTGTGGCAGAAGTTTATCTTTATACTTCAAAAGTTATTTTGTATTCAAATCCAGGAGAAACCACGGAAGTAATTATTTCTGGTGAAGATACTTTTATGCAAATGATTGGAAGAGGCGGAGGAAATTTTGAAATGATTTTGCCTAGGGATTTTGTTTTAGAAAAAGGAACAGAAGTGGTTTTGCCGGGTATCATTCCATACATTGTTGGAACAGTGCAAACCATAATTTCCGACCCGCGTGATTCTTTCCAAAAAGCGCTTCTCTCCAGTCCGGTAAATATTCAAGAATTGAAATTTGTAGAGATTGAAATTTAATGGAATATAAGGAAGAAAACAAAATATGTCAGAATTGCAAAAAAGACTTCACGATTGAACCAGAAGATTTTGGATTTTATGAAAAAATGAAAGTTCCTCCTCCAACTTTTTGTCCGGAGTGCAGATTAATAAGACGTCTTGCTTTTAGAAATGAAAGAACGTTTCATCATCGAATATGTGAAAAATGTGGTAAAAAAATAATCGCTGTATTTTCTCAAGATTCTGGTATACATGTATATTGTCAATCATGTTGGTGGAGTGATGGATGGAATGCTCTTGAATATAATATAGACTATGATCCTTCTCGTTCTTTTCTTGAGCAGGTTAATGAATTATTTCATCGTGTACCTATGATGAATTTGTATGGGCTTCATACCACTAATGTTGGTACTGAATATGCTAACATGACTGGTTGGTTGAAAAATTGTTATATGGTTACATATAGTGATCATAGTGAAAATCTTGTACATGGAAGTTTTGTAAATTGGAGTAAAGATAGTATAGATAATTTAATGGGGAATAAACTTGAATTATGTTATGAAACGATCAATTGTACTCAATGTTATGAAACTTTTTTCTCAACTGATTGTGAAAGTTGTAGTAATGTTCTGTTTTCCAAAAATTGTTCTGGTTGTAATGCTTGTTTTGGGTGCGTTAATTTGAAGAATAAAAGTTACTATATTTTTAATCAGCCATATTCTAAAACGGAATATTTTAATCGTTTGAAAGAACTTTATCCATCTACATATGAAAATATAAAAAAAGGTTGGGAAAAATCGCAAGAACTTTGGATTAAAGCTCCACAAAAATATATTCACGGATGGCGTAATATTATTTCTAGTGGAGATTATTTAAATGACACAAAAAACACAAAGGATTCTTTTATTGGTTTTAATATTGAAAATTGTCGTTTTTGTTCTTTTGTAACTGGCAAACTTACTGATTCTTATGATTTTACCAATTTCGGTGAAAATTCAGCACTTCTTTATGAAGCAATTCAAACAGGTGATCAGGTTTCAGGGGCAAAATTTTCTTGGTGGGCAATTACTAATGTTCAAAATGTAGAATATTGTGTATTTGTTGGAAGTTCTAGTGATCTTTTTGGTTGTGTTGGTCTGCGAAAACATCAATATTGTATTCTCAATAAACAATATTCTAAGGAAGAATATTTTAAACTTCGTGAAAAAATTATTGAAAAAATGAAAATTGATGGTGAGTATGGTGAATTTTTTGCTATTAAGATGAGTCCTTTTGGTTATAATGAAACTACAGCACAAGAATTTTTTCCGCTTACTAAAGATGTAGCATTAGCAAAAAAATATCCTTGGAGAGATCGTGAGCAAAAGAAATATGAAATTAAAGAAGGGATCATAGAATGTAAACATCAAGGTAAATGTAATGAAGCTTGTACGGCAGTATTTATTTTACATCCATTAGAATTACAATTTTATAAACGTATGAATTTACCACAACCACTTTTGTGTCCTAATTGTCGACATGCTGCACGTTTGAAATTTAGAAATCCAATGAAACTTTGGCACAGAAAATGTATGAAAGAAGGTTGTCAAAATGAGTTTGAAACTTCTTATGCACCTGACAGGCCGGAAATTATTTATTGTGAAAAATGTTATCAGCAAGAGGTGTATTAAAAAGCTTAACCTAGTATATATGATAAGTTAAGGAATTTTAGTTATGCAATTTAAGATTGAAAAAAAATTGAATCCCGACAGAAGTCACGAAGGCTCACAAGGAGCCTCTACTTCTAACGGGACAGGGAATACTTTAGGACGTGCTGGAATTTTAACCACAGCTCATGGAATTATCAAAACTCCGGCTTTTGTGGCGGTGGGGACAAAGGCGACTATTAAATCTTTGAATCCAGAACAAGTAAAAAATACGGGCGTGCAAGTGGTGCTCGGTAATACTTATCATTTATATTTGCAACCGGGAGATGAAATTGTGCGAGATGCGGGAGGAATAGGAAAATTTATGAATTGGGATGGGCCGACTATGACGGACTCTGGTGGTTTTCAAGTTTTTTCTTTAGGCGCTGCTTATGGTAAAGACATTTCAAAAATTACAAAAATTACTGACCCATCACTTTTGATTCCTGAAAGATTTGACGATAGTGATGCGCCAAGATTGGCAAAAATAGGGCAGGATGGGGTTTCCTTCAAATCTCATTTAGATGGAAGTATTCATTATATAACTCCAGAGAAATCGATTCAGATTCAACACAATCTCGGTGCTGATATTATTTTTGCTTTTGATGAATGTACTAGTCCGACCGAAGATTTGAAATATCAAGAAGAAGCTCTGGAACGCACTCATCGTTGGGCGGAGAGAAGTTTAAAGGAGCATCAGAAATTGCTGCTTTTTCACGGCTCGCACTCCAACCTGAATGTGGTAACTGAATCTAATATTGCGTATACCGAAAAAAGCACAATTTCCGATGCTCCAGAAAAAACAGAAGAATATTCTTTAGAGGGTGTCTCGCAGACTGACGAGTCGAGAGGCAGCGCTAAGCTAGCAGGATTAGACAGCGACCCTATAAAGAATGATTCTTCTATTTTTTCTCCTGCGCTCTTTGGAATCGTGCAGGGAGGTAGAGATGAAAGATTAAGAAAAGAAAGTGCCAAAGCAATATCTTCTATGGATTTCGATGGTTTTGGAATCGGTGGTTCATTTGCCAAAGAAGATATGTCTTCGGCTGTAAAATGGGTGAATGAAATTTTGCCAGAAGAAAAACCGAGACACTTGCTTGGAATAGGGGAGCCGGAAGATTTATTTATGGGAATAGAAAATGGAGTAGATCTTTTTGATTGTGTTCTACCGACACGCTTGGGAAGAAATGGAACGATTTATACAAAAAATGGGAAGATAATAATTACTAATACAAAATACAGAAATGATTTTTCACCAATTGAAAAAGATTGTGAGTGCTATACTTGCCAGAGCTATACAAAAAGTTATATAGCACATCTTTTCCACGGCAAAGAAATGTTAGCTGGCACTCTCGCCTCCATTCATAATTTGTATTTTATTACCCATCTGGTAGACCAAATCCGCCAATCAATTTTAGATGATAATTTTTTCGAATTTAAAAAAGAGTTTTTGAAAAACTATCAAAAATAAATCCTTTGCATTTTAAAAGAATAGTTGTATAATTATTTTTGCTTTGAAAAAGAAGAAAAAAACAAAAAAACAGGGGAAGAATTGGAAAAAATTCTGGAAACTAGGCGAGGATGAATTTAATACTCAATATTTTGACGTTAATACAAATGGTGAATTGGTGGTTAAAGAAGGGCACTACCAATACAATATATTAGATATAGTAAAAAAATATGGCACTGTTACTGAAGTATTTTTTCCTTTTATACTTGAAAACAGAGTACGTGATTTGATAGAACTTTTTAATGCTTATATCAAAATCTTGAATTACAAAGGCAAGTTTTTTTATCATTATGTGATGAAATCTAATCAAAACCGTGAATTTGTTTTACCTGCTATTGCAGAAGGAGCGCACATAGAAGTTTCTTCAGCCAATGAACTTTCTTTGGTAAAAAAAATGATAGAGCAAGATAGATTTAATCGTAAAATTAGAGTTAGTTGCAATGGACCAAAGACAGATCAATATATTAGTTTAATTGAAGAACTTCGAGATAAAGGTTTGTTAATAATACCAATAATAGAGAATAGTGGAGAGTTAGAAAGACTCAAAAAATTTAAAGGGGAAGTAGGCTTACGCGTAAATCTTGATTTAAAAATTGACGCTCATTGGGACAAAAAATATAATCATTTTGGTTTTGATGAGGATGAATTATCTAAGATTGGAAAGGTAAGAAATCTATCTATATTGCATTATCATATTTCTACACAGAATGAGAAAATTGAAGGTTTTATAAAGCCACTTAAACGGGCAATTGAACTTTACGCAAAATTAAAAGAACATAATCCAAATCTAGATACTATAAATTTTGGTGGAGGCATGGCTGTACCATATGAGAAAAGAAAAAAAATGATGTCTGTCAAAAATCTAGTTAATCAAATGATAAAAACAGCCAAGAAAGAAAGCGATAAATTAGGAGTTAAACATCCAAATTTAGTTTGTGAATGGGGAAGTTATTTTACCGCTCCTTCTCAAATTACGATTTTTAAAATTTTAGGGGAAAAATCAATTTTTAAAAAAGCTGACACAAAATGGTATTTTATTGATGGTAGTTTTATTACCCATCTCACTGACACATGGTCACCTGTTCATCATAAATGGCATTTTGTTACAGCTAATCATTTACATGCTCGTCGCTTACAAAAAGTTTGGTTAGCTGGTTCTACTTGTGATGCTGATGATCGTTATACTGCATCCGGAAATTATGTTTTACTTCCGAAACTTACCGAAGAGATGACGGATTTATATTTAGTAGCTTTCGACACAGGTTCCTATCAATATACTTTAGGTAATAATCATTGCTTACTTTCTAAACCTGCACTTGTGGTATGTCAAAATGGTGCAGTGAAATTATCTCGCAAGAGACAAACGTCAGAAGAAATAGGAAAATTATTTGGATGGAATGGAGATCATAAATAAAAAATTTTCTAGTTGGATTTTGGTGATAGCATTTTTTTTATTTCTAATTTTTTTTGTGACAAACAAACAAGACGTTTGGACATCCGATGTCCAAGTAAAAAATGATCAAACAAATTCTTTACAAAAAAATATTTTGGATTTTAATAAAATTCAGTACGTAAAAATCGCTGGAAAAATTTTGAAAGTTGATTTAGTTCTGACTCAAAAAACGCAAGAAAAAGGACTTTCAGGTAGGGAAAAATTAAAAGAAGATGAAGGTATGCTTTTTGTTTTTGACTATATGGGACAATATTCTTTTTGGATGAAGGATATGAATTTTCCAATAGACATAATATGGATTTCTGATGATTTTAAAGTAGTTTATATTAAAAAAAATGCAACACCAGAGTCATATCCAGAGACTTTTACACCGGAACAAAATGCGAAGTATGTTTTGGAAGTTTTGGCTCAATTTTCAGAAAAGAATAATCTAAAAGTGGGAGACAAGGTAGAATTTCTATCTCCCTAAGGCTTGCCATTTCAGCTTTTTAAGAGGGGGCTATTTACAGTCGGTCCAAGTTGTTTTTCTCTGCTAATTTTTGTTGTTTTCCACTCGCTTAAATTATTTTTTCAAAGTATAATCATCCAATGGAAAAAGATTTCATCTTAGGCAAGAAAGAACTGAATAAGATTAAAAATGTCAGAAACCGTGAGGGAGAAATCATTCCTTTCAACATAAATAAAATTGCGGACGCGGTGTATAAGGCATTCGTAATGACTAGTGAGGGAGAAAAAAGGGAAGCAAAAGACGTAGCCACTAAAATTTTTCGTAAATTGATTCTTCTAAAAACAAAAAGCATCGAAAAAAAGTTTATTCCAACAGTAGAAATGATCCAAGACTTAGTAGAAGCTGAACTTATGGATTTAGGGTACTATTCTACAGCAAAATCATATATTTTATATAGGTCAAAAAGAGCAGAATTGAGACGTGAAGTTGGCACTATTCCAGCTGAAAGTAAAAAAGTTTTTGACGAATCAAGTAATTACTTTGTAAGTTCTTACGAAGAGTTTATTTTTTATAGGACATATTCAAAATGGCAAGATGGTTTAGGTAGACGCGAAACCTGGATAGAAACTATTGACCGCTTTATGGCTTATATGAAAAAAAATCTTGGTGACAAAATGTCTGCAAAAGATTATTCTGATTTAAAAGAGGGAATTTTAAAACAAGAAGTTTGTCCATCTATGAGATTACTTTGGTCTGCTGGAGAAGCATGTGAAAAAACAAATGTCTGGGCTTACAACTGTTCTTATGTTGCTCCTTCCGCTTGGCAAGACCTTGGAGAGATAATGTACATCTTAATGTGCGGTGCGGGTTTAGGTTTTTCGGTAGAATCTGAAACTGTGCAAAAATTTCCGCAGATTAGAAGACAAACAGGAAAAAAACTTGCTACTCATTTTGTAGAAGATGATAAAGAAGGTTGGGCGGATGCATATGTATTAGGTTGTAAAACTTGGGCTGACGGTTATGATGTTGAATTTGATTTTAGCAAAGTTCGTCCATCTGGCTCTCGTTTAAAAGTAGCTGGTGGTCGCGCTTCAGGGCCTCAACCTCTTATTGATTTAATTAATTTTACAAAAAAGAAAATATTAGCCAGACAAGGAAAACGTCTCACCAATTTAGACCTTCATGACATCATTTGTCAGATTGGTTTGATTGTGGTGGCTGGAGGAGTGCGTCGCAGTGCTTTAATTTCTCTCTCTGATATCGATGATGAGTCTATGCGTAAATCAAAACAAGGACAGTTTTGGGTTGATAACGGACAGCGTTCAATGGCTAATAATTCGGCTGTATATAGCCAAAAACCTTCGGCCTCAGAGTTTTTGAATGAATGGATAGAATTAATAAAATCGGGCACAGGGGAGCGAGGGATTTTCAACAGAGGTGGATTGATGACTCAACTTCCAAAACGCCGAATTGAAAATTGGAAAAAAGCTGGTATTATAGATGACCAGAATGTAATTGTCGGATTGCCAGGTTCAAATCCTTGCGGAGAAATTACTCTTCGTTCTAAACAATTTTGCAACCTTACTTCAATCGTAGTTCGTCCGCGTGATACAGTGGAAGATTTAAAAAGAAAAGTTCGACTTTCTACTATTCTTGGTACTTATCAAGCGACTTTGACCCATTTTGGTTACCTTTCAAAAGAGTGGAAAGATAATTGTGAAGAAGAAGCTTTGCTTGGGGTTTCTATCACTGGATATTATGATAATAAAACAATCAGAAATGATAAAGTTTTATCGGAACTTCGGGAGGAAGCTATCAAAGTAAATAAAGAATACGCTAAAAAATTTGATATTAATAGTTCCACTTGTATCACCACTATTAAACCTCACGGAAATTCTGGACAACTTCTTTATGTTGGTTCCGGCATGCATCCATGGTTTGCCAAACATTACATTAGGCGTGTTCGTATTTCTACCAATGATCCGCTTTATGAATTAATTAAAGATCAAGGTGTCCCATTTAAAGCAGAAGTTGGATATTCGACCGCTAACTCTACAGTAGCAGTTGTAGAATTTCCGATGAAAGCGCCAGAGGGAGCTATCACAAAAGATCAAGTTTCCGCTATTGATTTACTAAATGAATGGAAAAGATTAAAAATAAATTATATTGAACACAATCCTTCAGTCACTATTTATGTCGGTGACGATGAATGGATAAAAGTGGCGAACTTTATTTATGAGAACTGGGATATTGTGGGCGGACTTTCTTTTTTGCCTCGTTCCGAACATGTTTATCAACTTGCACCGTACGAAGAAATTTCTAAAGAGGAATATGAAAAGAGAATGAAAGAAATAAAACATATTGATTTTTCTAAACTTATTTATTACGAACAAGAAGACAATACTGTTGGAGCCAAAGAATTTGCTTGTGTTTCTGGAGTTTGTTCTATTGATGACATCCTAGCTGAAGAAGGCAAAAAAGATAAAATGGAAGGTCCTTCGGAAAACTAGACTTTTGTATATTTTTGTTTTACTATACTAAATAGCCTTGTATTGGATAGTTGCGTCCCGACCTTGCGTCGGGATGAGGAAAGTCCGAACACATGGTCTTGATGTAAATCAGGGCAAGCGTAGTGGGTAATGCCCACCAGGAGCGATCCTAGAGTTGAGAACAGTGACGAACCGATTCAGTTCGGGTGAAACGGCAAAATACTTACGTGTGTGCAAGATCGTGCTCTAGCGCGAGCTAGAGAGAATCGCTTGACCCCGACGGTAACGTCGGGGCTAGATAAATAACTATCCATTCTCTGCGAAAGCAGAAAAGGACAGAATTCGGCTTATAAATACAAGGCTAAAAACATGAAAAATCCTCTCGCAAGAGAGGATTTTTCTATTAGGACTTGCCCCCACACCTATTTTTATGATATTGAGTACAATGTGCCAAAGGCACGTCATAATAATAGGTGTGGGGGCTTGCGTTTTTTATCGAAGTATGATATACTCGTTTTGTGAGTGTGAGGTAATACTTACATTTATCGTAAACAACATATGTGCCACAAAAGCCCGCCTTCCGGCGGGCTTTTGTTATTATATTCTGATATTGCTATAATTAAAATTGATGAAGCTGAAATACCTTATTACTTTACTTATTTTATTAATCGGAACCTTATTTGGTATAGTATTTTACTATGGCCTAGACCCAGCGTTACTTACCAAACTTTCGTTTTATCAAAACCTAGCTAACCCATCTATCCGTATTGTTAGAGTGCAAGAAGGTTTGCGCAAAGAGGAAATAGCGGAAGTAATGTTTGATAAACTCGATTGGGGAGAAGTACAAAAAAATGATTTTATTAACACCCACCTTGCTTTGAATGGCACAAATTTAGAAGGTCGTTATTTTCCGAAAACTTATTTAATTAATAAAGACGAGAGTCCATCAACGGTCAGTGCTACTATGTTTGATGAATTTTCAAAACAAACAGAAAAAATTAAAAAACCAACATCAAAAGATATAATAAATGAAAATACTGCCATTAAAATTGCTTCAATTATTCAGAGAGAAGCAGCAGGGAAAAATGACATGAAATTAATTTCTGGTATCATTTGGAATCGTATTTTTAGTGGGATGAAGTTGCAGATGGATGCCACTTTACAATACGCTAAGGGTAGTGAGGAAGAAGGTTGGTGGCAACGAGTTAATCCAGAAGATAAAAAAATAAAATCTTCTTACAATACATATTTACACGAAGGTCTGCCACCGGGGGCTATCGCTAATCCGGGCTTGAATGCAATCTCAGCCGCCTATAATCCACAAAAAACAAATTGTATGTTTTATTTACATGACAAAAATAGAAAAATCCATTGTGCTGTAACATATGAAGAGCATAGAAAAAATATTGAAAGATACTATTAAATTGACTTTTAGGTCAAATTGTGCTAGGATTCTAGGTGAACAAATAGTTGAGGAAAAAATGAATAAAGTAGAATCTAGTTTAAAGGATATTCTTGATAATTCAAAAATGCCAATTTCTCCTTATGCTATAAAAACATATTATGAAAAAAAGGAAGCAATAAGGAAACTGAGATTAGAAAAATATGAAGATAAAGATTTTTTAATTTCAAAAGAAACACAAACTGACGCAAAAACATTTTGCAAAGTTTGCGATACAGCAATTTTTGAAGAAGGAGGAGAATGTCCAAATTGTGATTAAAAAGCTCTTGAAGAAATTATTTAATTTCAATCAAAAGCTTTTTGCCTTTTTGTGCTAAAATAAAAGAAAGTAAATTATTGGAGGATATGTGGGACCTATAGAATATGTATTAACCGCAATCTATATTATAGTTATGTTATATTTTGCGGTACCACGTAAAAAGAAATGAAAAAGCGGTCTTGTTTTAATGAGACTGCTTTTGTTTTTAAAAATATTTGCATTATTAAGAAAATAAGATAAAATGGTTCTATCTCTATATTGGGCCCTTAGCTCATCTGGCTAGAGCGCCTCATTTGCAATGAGGAGGTGGCAGGTTCGAGTCCTGTAGGGTCCACGCGTAGAAAATACCCCGATTAAAATCAGGGCTTTTTCTTGCGTGGACCCTAAGTAAGCAAACTGCTTTGCTTACGTCAGGACGAGAAAAGTTTTTCGTTATGAATTAGGATTTAATAATCCAAATTCATCGAAAAGGTATACTGGTCATGTAATGACCGAGATTCCTGTAGAGTCCACAGATTTAGGTGTATAATAAAACCTATGCGTTATAAGTTATATACAAAGACCGAGAAGGCTTGGGATGCTATGATTTATGCTATTAGTCATGCAAAGAGCTCAATTTTATTTGAGATGTATATTTTTGTGGATGATACTGCCGACACGCATGATTTTATTGAAATTCTTAGTCAGAAAGCCTCTTCCGGAGTAAAAGTTAAAGTGATTTTTGACGCATTTGGTTCTAAGGTTTCAGATGTTTCTGTCAAAAAATTAAGAGAGGCTGGAGTTGAATTGTTTTTTTTCAGAACGCTTTTTCGAGTTACTCATCGTAAAATACTGATTGTAGATGAGCGCACTGCTTTCATTGGTGGAATTAACATAAAAAAATTCTTTAAAAAATGGGATGATCTTTCGATTAAAATGGAAGGCAAAGTGGTGGAACGTATTTTAAGTTCTTTTGCTCACATATATAAAAATTGTGGAGGTGAAGATGATTTCGTTTTAAAACATGATAAAATTTTGCCCGTTTCAAAAGGCAAGATTTGGTTCTTTGAGCATTATCCTCCTAGACATTCTTCTCGTTTGAATAAATATTATAGCGATAAGATAGAATTTGCTAAGAAAAAAATATTAATCATTACTCCTTACTTTATGCCTAATCATTGGGTTATTAAAGCTTTGAAAAAAGCTTCGAAAAGGGGAGTGAAAGTAGAAATAATTTTACCGCGCATTGCCACTCATCCTAAAATAGCTAATTTGCCAAATTATTTTTATATGCATAAACTCTATAAACATGGCATAAAGTTTTTTTTAACCAAAGAAATGAACCATAGCAAGATAATGCTTGTTGATAACACTGAGGGAATTGTAGGTTCGCAGAATATTGATATTTTATCTTTTGATTTTAATATGGAGTCTGGTGTATTTTTTACTGAACCCGATTTAATTGCAGAACTTAATGAGGTGATAGAAGAATGGAAAAAAGATTCCGAACCGTATTCTCCTAAAATGAGGGACACTCATTTATTAGATTTGTTCTATGATTTTTGTTTTGGTTTTTTTGAACACGTAATAAAATTTTATAATAAATTTACTAAAGTGTTTTAAATATTTTAATTTACTGTTTAGTGCTATTTATTTTTAGCATATAACCAAATCTATGAGATAGGGCACTTATGGTGCCACCTAAAATAAGCATAAATATAATTTGACTGAAAGTATATTGATAAATAAAATAAGTTAAAATTATTGCTCCTAAAACATAATCTATTTGATCCCATGGGGTCCAGCTTTCTCCCGAACCGACCCCAATTTTTCTTTTGAAAAATGATTTTATTAAATCTCCACCGATTGCGCCAAAACTAAACAAAAAACCAATCAAAATAATAAAACTTAAATCGTCTATGGAATCTATTAGACCAAATTTAACTAAAATGAAATAGGAAAAAGTTCCTGCAATAATTGCGCTTAGAAATCCGCGCCAAGTTTTGTTTTTTCCAAAGATTTTTTCGTTTATAGGAGTATTCCAATATTTTATTTTTAATAAAACCGGTGTCATATTAGCAATCATAGCTGGCAGAAGTATTAAAAAAGAAACATATAAAAATTTTAAATCGTACAATCCAAGAATAATTAGCATTATAAGGTATGTATAACAACCAGCTATAAGGTCATCTAATATTACAGCCACAGCTTTTTGGTCCTTATCTTCATTGATAGTTCGAAGAGGTGGGATGAATTTAGTAATATCAATTATACGAAAAATAACAAAAGATACTACAGAAAAAATAATTATTTCAGTAAGACTGAAATTAAATTTAAAAAGAAAAAAATTAGTTAGCCACATGCCAATCCATTCATCTATGCCAATCCATTGATGGTCTCCGGTACTTTCTTTTTTGTGAATTTTTTGGATTGCCCAAAATCCAACAACTAGAAAAATAAAGAAAAGAAAAATATAAGCAGTTTTTCCTAAAAAATAGTAGGACAAGAAAGAAAAAATCAAAGCTACAAAACTCGCCAAAGTTCCTGGAAATCTAACTTTTCTACATAAACCAAAAATACTAGATATGTAAAATGCTATTGAATCAGTCATTTTTGAAGTAAAAATAATGTGAGTAGTGAGAATAGATAGAAATATAAGTAAAGGCAATAGTGATAATGATATAGGTATAAATAATCATTTCTGGAATGAGATTTGTTATTGCACTAAAAACTAAAATTGGAATTAAAAACGCTTGCAAAACCATTTTTATCTTTCCGATATATTTTGCTTGTTTTTCATGTGCAGGGGAGTATAGGGTTTGAAAAACCAATATTGATTCTGCCAAAATAATTAAAAAAGTAAAAAGATTTAAACCGAATGGAATAAGTAGAAAGATGATTAATATTTTATCAGCCAAACGGTCAAGCATACCTCCATGCGAATGGTCATGGTTCTCTGTTTTAGATAAAGTGCGGGATAGAATTCCATCAAAAAGATCAGTAATAACTACTAAAATGTAAAGAATGAGAAAAATTATGGCGAGAGTCAAATTTTTGTTTGAAAGAATTTTAGAGACAAACAAAGCGAGCCACGGGGCTGCAAATATCCTTGCGTAGGTCAAAACATCAGGTGTTATGCCATATTTTTTGTGCAAAAATAACACAAATTTTTCTAAATGGTTTTTCATTTTAGATTTTTTAAAATCAAAATTTTATGATTATCTTAACGCCCACCGCCACCGCCACCGCCGCCACCACCGCCTCCGCCGCCAGCACCGCCTCCGCCGCCAGCACCGCCTCCACCACCACTAGGACCATTTCCGCCAGGGCCTCCACTTGGAGGGCCACCAGGACCACCTTTGCCAGGACCCCCACTTGGAGGACCGCTAGGGCCACCATTACCAGGGTTTCCTTCGGGACCATTTGGACCTCCATTTCCACCGCCATTTCCTGTGCCATTACTCCATCCGCTTTGCCCACCACCTCCATTATTATTACCAGGACCTCCTTCAGGGCCATTTGGACCACCCTTAAAACCATCTTGTCCTTCAGGCCCTTCTTGTCCTTCAGGACCGCCTTGTTTCATTTTATCTAATTGTTCTTGTGGTATTAAATTATGTTCTGTAGCAAAATTTAAACAAGCTTCTTGATTACCAGAATCGCTACAATAGGAATCACATTCCTTTTTATTTTTACAACCTCCAGGTCCTTTTCCTCCAGTTTCTTTAATTATTTTAGCTTCATCGTCTGTAACCAGGCCGGCTGCTATAGCGAAATCAACACATTCATCAGCATGACTTTCTTCAGCACAATAGGTATCGCAGGCATCTTTACCTTTACATGCCGGTGGTTTAACACCTTGTTTTATAGCAGTTAAAACTTTTTCAGTATTTTGTAATTCCTCGTCACTCAGTAGTCCAGCTTCTTTGGCAAAGGTTATGCATTCTTCCATATGACTGGATTCTTCACAATAAGTATCGCATTCCTTTTTATTATTACAAGCAGGGAATTTTACTCCTTTTTTGATTGCCGCTTGAACTTTTTTAGCTTTTTCTAAATCTTTAGACGACATCAATCCTTTTTCTTCCGCATAAGAAACACATTCGTCTATATGAGCTTTATCTTCGCAATAAGTCTGACATTTTTCTTTACCGTCACAACCTCCGGGACCCTTACTTCCACCCGCCACGAATTTTTTAGCGATTTGCAAATCTTCTTCAGGTAAAAGATTTTTCTTTTCAGCATAATTTAAACAAGCAACAGTATTAGCAGAATTATCACAATAGGTTTTACAATCAGCCCGATCTTTACAACTACCTAATTCTACGATTGGATAGGTTAAATTAGATAATGCGTCGGCAGAAGAACCGTTGTCTTGAGCAGAGGCATTATTTATTATGATGACTGAAAAAATTATCGCCGAAATTAAAATTGAGAAACTAAAAATATTTTTTTTCATTTTATTTATTCAAAAGGATTAGTTTTGATATTTTTAAATGGATTAGTTTGGTCGACCGGATTAATATTTGGTTTATTGTCTAGAGGATTGGTGGAAGTTGATGACACAGTTCCTTCATAAGTTGTGTCGGTTTCAATTCCTGTTCCATCTGTTTGAGATTGCCAATAAATCACTGCTAATAAGATTACTAAAACAATCACTAGCACTACCCAAAATATTTTTTTCATAATAAAATTAGAGTTAGCTTATAATCATATTAATAATACAACTGTTAATACATCAAAGCAACCCCTTGGTGTTGATTAAAAACCCAGGTTTAGTATCATTAATTTACATGCTAAAAATCTTAGGATACACTTCTGGAATATTAATGGCACTGTCTGTAGTTCCTTATGCGAGAAGTATTTTTAGATTAGAAACGAAACCGCAGAGAATGACATGGCTTATTTGGTCTATTCTCACTCTTATCGCGTTCTTTTCACAATTAGCAGAAGGTGGTACTTGGTCTCTTTTGCTTACAGTCGGAGACACCTTGGCTATATTAATAATATTTTTTCTTTCTATAAAATTCGGAGTTGGTGGTTTTAGAAAAATAGATATTTTATCTTTATGCGGGGCAGGAGTTAGTTTAATCCTTTGGTATTTAACCAATGAAGCAGCAGTGGCTTTATTTTTCATTATTTTGACAGATTTGATTGGAGCAAATTTAACAATTACTAAAACTTGGAAAAATCCGGAAACTGAAAATTGGGTTGGTTGGGCGATGTGTGGAGTCGGGGGATTGCTCGGAACTCTAGCCGTTGGGAAGTTAGATTTTGTTCTTATCTCTTTTCCGCTTTATGTTTGTCTTATAAATTCCGCTATCGCAATAATAATTTTAGCTAGAAAGAGAAAAGTTATTCTTTAAACTGGCTCCGAACTTGCTTGTCTGTTCTTTAGCGGGGGAGAACGTTAGAATTTGTTTTAGGCTAGCTTGGCCCTTTACAATTGAAATTGTAGTATAATACTTGTGTTAGCGGTTTCATTATTAATAATTAATAATAAAAAAATATGAAAAAAATATTAAAGAATAGAAAAGTTCACATTGTCACGACATGTAGTGCGGTTGCTATCGCTGGAATACTATTATTCCAGGGTACTATACCAAAAGCAGAAAGTATAGTGAAAATTAATGCAATTTCTCCAAACCAAGGTGCTACTGGGACACAAGTTGTCATATCAGGTTCTGGATTTTCATCGTCAATTCAAGGAATTACCGGTACCCAAATAAACGGAAAAGTGTACGCCCCAGGCAACTATATTTTAATACAAAGTGAGGTTCTGGACCAATCCATTCTTTCCCCTGACGGCAAAACACTGACGTTTAATGTTAATCTCATTTCCGACAAAGTTAAAGCGGACTGTGCGGCGAGTTTAGCTAAAATAAAGCCCGGATCGTGCAAAATACAGATTAAAGTGGTAAATGCCTATGGCAAGATGAGCCTTGGTCAATATTTTACCGTCACGAGTATGGGGAATAAAAAACTTACCTACACAATCGAAAAACTTGATATGCCAGCACCTGCAATTGTCCATGCGGTGATTCCAGGTCAAAGTTGGAAAGGTGATGATGTGATGCGTATTCGAGTTAGTGCACCGGCAACTAATGGAGACACAATAACAGGTATAATATTTTCTATGGCAACAAACCCAGATGCCTTGGGTACCAGTTATCAGCAATGCTTATATTTCTATCCCACAAGTTCACCTGACAGCTCTCTAGCTACCGATGGGACGAGACTGCGAATGCGGGAAGAACCATCGACAATTTATTGGGGCGGGTCACTTGGTATAGATGGTGGGGTATTCATATGGGATCCACAGCCGATTCCAGTAGGTTGTTTAGCATTTATCGGTGGTTTCCCTTTAGCTCCTGGCGAGCATAAGGACTTCACTGTAAACATGAGAATGTTCGCTCAAAATTACGCATTGAAAGCAGATGGAACATACACGCCTCCAGTGGAACAATCAAAGACATTTAGTCTCATGGTTAAAGCTCAAGCATTATATTACGGAACAGGTGGTTATGTAATAGATAATTCGCCGGAAAACGGCTATGATAGTACTTTTGATTATTCTGCTGGTTATGGCGGCAATGCATTACGTAGAGGTTTAAGTACATTAATCACAAGCGACCTAATTCAAATAATTCCTCAATCAGTTCCAACACCAGCCGGATATTTTCCGTTGTAATAATACAATAAATAAAATACAAAACAAAAAGCCCATACGAAATTATGAAATTAACAAATGATAGTTATATAATTTCGATGGGCACAAAAAACTTCACCGAAAAATATTTTCGAGATGAAGATGGTTGGATAAAAATCTCAGCAAAAGGTAAGAAATTTCGCATGACAGCAGAACAGTTATTAAATCATCTTTTACCAGCCATATCTAATATAAAGCTAGGTTTGACGTGGAAAGTTGAATATAAATACAGGAAAAAAATAAAGTCTCCCAAAAAGAAGACATAAATCAATTTTGCTTTGAATTGAGAAAATTTACTTTAAAATTAAAGGGCGATATGTTATAATTAAATTGTATTTAACGAATACGCGGTGGTAGTCGTAACCTCGTAATTAAGCTCAAAAAAATTAATAGGTAATTAATAAAATATATGGACTCATATAATTCTCCTACCACTAAGCCGTTATATCGTGGCACACAAATTGTTTGGTATATTATAGGTCTTCTTGAGGTGCTGTTGGCGTTTCGATTTGTTTTAAAGCTACTTGCTGCCAACCCAGGAGCTGGTTTCAGTAGTTTTATTTATAATGTCAGTTATCCTTTTGTCGCACCGTTTCTTAGCGTTTTTCGTATTTCGCAGATTGAAGGCAATGTTTTTGAATGGACCACACTTTTATCCATGTTGGTCTATTTAATAATTGCTTGGGGCATTATTAAATTATTCTTTATGAGTAAAACAGTATCTACCCCAGAAGCTGCAGCTAAATTGGATACGGAGGATAAATAACATAATAAAAAAATCCTCACATTTGGTGAAGATTTTTTTGTGCTCGCCCTGCTCAACGATTTTCGAACTTTTGACTGGGCGGAGGAGTACAAATATCCTACCGTGGTTTTGGATCAGATGAAAGGATTGCTGGCCAAGTACGAGAACCTGTAACCCCTGATTCCCCAGCTGGTTGCCCTTGTGGCGAGCTTTGTGCCAAGAGTAAGAGCTTTGCACCAATTAAGACACTGACGAGCCCAAAAACCAAATTTGAACCCTTGGGACGATTTGCTTAACTTTTCAGAAATTAAGCAAAATCCCTAGAACCCCGTGAGTTGTTGCATTCTGTGCCTCGTTTTGTATCCAACATATCCGGAAACCGGTGTGATGCTGTATTTTCTCTGGAATTTCATTACTGCATTTCTGGTGAGTGATCCGAAGTATCCGGTGACAAGAGATTCAAGATAACTTCCCTCGTACACAAGAAACTCCTGCAAGTCTTTTACCGCTTCGCCCTTGTCACCAAATTTCATGTCAGTACTGAACACAACAAAATCACCAGGAATAGAAAGCCTCGTCTCTGCTTGAGAAACAGTATTGAGCTTTTTCTGCGTTGCCACGTCAACAATACCCGTTACTGGCAAACCGTGTTTTGCTTGGAATTTCTTGAGGGCGTTCTCCGTAATTGACCCGAAATAGCCGGTTATCAGATTTTTAGGAAAAGATACATTTTCAAGTGCCAAAACTTCTTGCAAATGCTCCACTTCAATATCCTTATCTCCTTTCTTGTGGCTATGCACAAAGTGGAGAATTGGCAAGACAGAGACGAGCGATCCGCTTTCATTGAATTTTATCTCGTGATTACCTGCTTTTGGCGCAAGCGATACGCGGACTGGTGCAGAATAGGTTTTTGAATGGTTGTAAGAATAAAGGGCGTAGTAGTAGGTTTTTTCGTTTGCCACATCCGTATCGGTAAACGTCGTGCCACGTCCCTCATAGATCGTTTGGCCGTCGGAGGGCGTGTTAGGGTAACCGCCTTCCTTGCGAACGACTACGGTGCGGACAAAGTTTTCCTCGCCTGGGTTATTCCACTCAAAAATAATCTGATTATCAGCCGGTTCAACTTTCAGGGTAGTCGGTTCAAAACTGAAAGCCGTATTGCCACCGGAACCACTGCCGTATTCCTGACGAACATGATTTGAACCTCCGCCTCCTCCGCTTGAAGTTGTCTGTCCAGAATGTGCACTCTCATTGCTTATGCTTACACCAGTCGTGGTCTTAACAGAAACAACATTTGATACAGACGACCAGTCGCTCGTTTGGTGTTTTGATTTAACAGCAAAGTAGTATGTCGTATTTGCCGAGAGTCCTGCCACGATGTAATTGCGTTCAGTTCCTTCCGGATCGAGATCGCTGTGGTACACAGGAGTGATTTGAGCTTCCGTAGCATTTCCATAATTTCCCTCGGTTATCGGGCTTGTGCTGTAGCGAATTTCGTACTCGTAAGA
>Ga0265296_1000372_pt1 | contig 73369 bp, 78 predicted proteins | sample MunlanPumphouse1_FD_189073 | JGI IMG/M metagenome (GOLD analysis project Ga0265296, IMG submission 189073) | Groundwater microbial communities from a municipal landfill in Southern Ontario, Canada - Pumphouse #1 | ecosystem: Environmental > Aquatic > Deep subsurface > Groundwater | place...
CGTGTACTCGAAGTCCCAATTATAGCGACCTTGTCAAGCGAACCGTTGTGAGCAATATAATCCGCTGGAGAATCGCGCTTAAGTACTGCTGCGGTGAAAAGTCCGTGAGGACGATACGCGGGAATATCTTTCATACTGTGCACCGCACAATCAATCTCACCGGCAAGAATAGCATCATCCAGTGCCCTGACAAAAACACCCTGACCCCCGATCGCATGCAGCGGGACCTGGGTGGTAGAATCTCCCAGTGTATTGATGATGATCTTTTCTGACGATATACCCAGCGCAGAGAGTTTTGTCATGACCGTTTCGGTCTGGACGAGAGCCAACTTGCTGGCACGGGTTCCGATTTTTATCGACATTGTGTGTACGCCTGTGAAAGAGTAGTGATGTCCTGATCGCTGTGCGCTGTTGAAATAAAGTTGGTCTCAAACTGGGAGGGGGGGAGGAAGATACCTGCATCAAGCATCCGTTTCCAGAACCTGCCGAATGCATCCGTGTTGCATTCCTTGACCTCGCGGTAATTTTTCGGGGGTGTGTTGCGGAAGAAATACTTGAACATCGAGCCGAGCCGGACAAACGAACCATCGTGCCTGCTCTCTAAGGACTCTTCAAGTGCACGCGTCTTTGCATCCAGTTCCTGGTAAAGCATCTGGTTGTCGTGGAGGTACGAGAGCGTGGCGATACCTGCTGAAAGGGAGAGCGGATTTCCTGAAAAGGTTCCTGCCTGGTATACCGGACCCTGCGGGGCAATGAGCTGCATGATCTCCCTTCGTCCGCCAAATGCACCGATGGGAAGTCCACCTCCGATTATTTTCCCCAGCGTAGTGAGATCCGGCTTAACGCCATACATTACCTGAGCCCCGCCAATGCCGAGCCGGTAACCGGTGATCACCTCATCGAAGATAAGGAGCACATCGTGTGCTTTTGTGATCTCCCGGATATCTTTGAGATAATTCGTATCCGGCAGGACCGGCCCGATGTTGCCGAGCACCGGCTCGATGATGAGCGCCGCGACATCGGTATGAGCGGTGAGCAAGGATTCGAGCGCTTCGGGATCATTATAGGGAACCTGCCGGGTATGCTTCACAAGATCGGCAAGCACACCTGCGGAATCCGGAACACCCATTGTTGTTGCACCCGACCCTGCTTTGACGAGCACTGCATCATGGGCGCCATGGAACCCGCCTTCGATCTTTACAATATCTTTCTTGCCGGTAAATCCGCGTGCGAGCCGGATGGCAGCCATCGTTGCTTCTGAACCGCTCGATACGAACCGGACCATGTCCATGCCCGGGTGATCCCCGGTGATCATTTTCGCAAATTCTGGTTCAAGCGGCGAGGGAGTACCATACAGCCATCCATTGTCCAGCTGGGCTTCTACCGCCAGCCGGACCTGTGGGGCTGCATGCCCGAGAAGGAGCGGGCCGTACGCCATGCAACAGTCAAGAAGGGAAACACCGTCAACCGTTGTCAGGTACGAACCGCTTGCATGGGCGGTGTAAAACGGGTACGGCTTTATCGCACGCACCGGGCTGCTGACACCGCCGGGCATCAGGGTTTTTGCAACTTCGAATAAGTCGCTGCTGGTATTGCTTTTACTGTTTTTCATCGAGCCACCCGGCAACATCTGCTGCAAAATAGGTAATGATGAGATCTGCTCCTGCACGCTTTATACAGGTCAGGCTCTCGAGTACTATCTCTTTCTCCTTTATCCACCCGCGTTCGGCTGCGGCTTTGATCATGGAGTATTCACCGCTGACCTGGTAGGCAGCAACCGGCAGGCCGAGTTCAGCAACCCCTGCAAGAATGTCGAGATAAAATCCCGCGGGTTTTACCATGAGGATATCAGCGCCTTCATCCGCATCCATCTGGGATTCAAGGATCGCTTCCCTGCGATTCGCGTAATGAATCTGATAGGTGGACCGGTCGCCAAACGAGAACCCGGAACCTGCTGCTTCCCGGAATGGGCCATAGAGGGCCGAGGCAAATTTGGTTGAGTAGGACATGATCAGTACGTCTTCAAATCCGGCATCGTCAAGCGCTGCACGCAAGGATCCAACCATTCCGTCAAGCATGCAGGACGGAGCAATTATATCTGCCCCACTCTCGGCATGGCTGCACGCGATCCGGTTCATCAACTCAAGCGATGGATCGTTCAACAGGTCGAGACCATTCCGCCCCTCCCCGACAATCCCGCAATGGCCATGATCGGTATATTCGCAGGCACAGACATCGGTGATGACAACCATTCCCGGCACTTCTGCTTTTATCCTCCGGACAGCCTGCTGGACAACACCTTCTGCATCGTAAGCCGAGCATGCTTCGGGATCTTTTTCTTTTGGAATGCCAAAGAGCAGCACGGCGCGTATCCCACGTTTCCAGAGGTCTGCGGCGACCGCTGCAATCCCGTTGATGGGGTAGTTGAACTGGCCGGGCATTGCGTCAATCGGCCGGGGGGAATCAATCGTCTCATTCACAAAAAGAGGTGCGATAAGATCGTTTTTTGTTAAGCAGATCTCGCGCAGGAGCGGCTGGATATGCCGTGTTCGTCTCCTTCTCATTCGTCGCTGGGGAAACATAAGTGTACCGATACCTCCTGCTTTTGTCAGGTTACAGTTTGAAAACCAATGGTATTTATGATTACTTTATTCCCGTTATGCATCGCCGGTCTTTTCAGCGGTATGACTTTTAAGAGCGCAGGCAAGACGGAGCGCACTATTGACCATGTTCTGCAGGTCTTCCTGCGTGTATTTGTTGTTCTCTATCAGTGCCCAGTCCTTGGTTGTGTCCTCGTTATTCTCACCGACCCATGATGCAATCGCAACTTCAGGGATATGAAAACCAAGCCACGACACAAAATTCAGGAGATTTCCGGCCACGTGCTGAATACCATCCACATGCCCGATGATGATAAGAGCGGCGACCTTGTTCGTGATCATACGGTTGCCAAACCACGAGAACTGGTTTTCAATGCAGTTCATCCGTTCCACAAATTTCTGGACAAGTGCCGAATGGTTATTCCACCGGATTGGGGTTGCAAGGATCAGGATATCGCAGGCAAGCACCGCGTCGTAGACATCCTGCATCTGGTCATCGTCATACTTCAGCGAACTCTGGCAGGGATAGGTGCAGTAGTCCGGATTCTCGGAGTAGTTCCCTTCACAATCATGGATAATGAGATCCTTGAGTCGCAGGAATTGTATCTCGCACCCATGATCTTTGTACAGGTCAAGAGCCCGCAGTAAAAGACGTTCAGATTTGCTCATTCCCGGCTGCTGCCGGCTCGAACCCGACAGCCCAAGCACCTTTATCTGCCGGCATGTATTCCGGTCCGGGACGGGAATAATATTGAGACCAAACTTTCTTCCGACCAGTGGCGCAGGCATGAATTAATAATCCTTTGTCATGATTATCTATCTATTGGCCCGATCTCCCGCACACTCTTATGCGGGATTCTTATGAATGAGATGGGGATATGCATGATGAACGAAGATCAGAAAAAAATCATTGAAGAAAATAAAAAGAAATGTATCTGCGAACCCTGCCCTTCATATACTGAATGTATGCGAGCGGGTAGTGAACTGTTGTTTTGTGTGACGGGAAAAAGTCCGGACTGCATTTTCGAGAAGAAAGGATGTATCTGCCCGGGGTGTCCGGTAACAAAGATTCTCGGTTTGAAGAAAGCCTATTATTGTATCAAAGGTTCTTAAAAAAGAACAGAATAAATTCTCAATCGAGGACAAATCAATCCGTATTGGAGATACAGCCAATATTTTTATTCCGGCTAAGGTGATTTATTACAATGCACATATCCCGCATACTGTTAGTTTCTCTCGTAATCTGTGCTGCAATTTTTTGTGCAGGATGTACACAGAACCCATCTGTTCAAGCACCGGTAACATCGGTCACGGATTCAGCACCGGTGATTAATCTTTCACGACTTGCCCTCACCCAATCCGATGTGCCGCAAAATTTTACCATGATTGAGAGCAAAGCAAAAACCTCTCAGGATGTAAGTAAAATTGCTCTTGAACTGGGATGGCAGGATGGTTATGGCACACGGTTTACCAGTCCCGCGCTTGGGGGGATGGGAGAGAACGAGATCGTTCAGAGCATCGCCATCTATCACGAGCGCACCATTAATGATGTGATTAGCATGGCAGAACAACAGGGGCGATCCGACACAGACCTTGCGTATACAGATCTTCCGGTACAGGGTTTAGGAGTAAATGCCCGGGCATTTTTCGGAAAAGCCAGTGCACAGATTCTTCTCAAACCCACTCAGGCCAATCCGTTAATTGCCGGTGCGAATAAGAATGAGGTTCAGGCAGTCTTCAAAAACGAAGTTGCACTGATTATCTTTTCAAAGGGAAACACGTTTGAAGTAATCAGAATGACGGGACCGTCTGTTGATACTGCACAGCTGATCAGTCTGGCCCAAAAGGCATATGCAAAGATACCCTAAAAAACATTTTTTTATTCCTCATTTGAGACCATTTGATGAATAGCTTCGAAGATATTATTGTTCCCGTTGAGTAGAGAAGATCCTATTTTTTTATCAGACTATATTCTCTCTATCACCAACCATATCAATGAATTATAATTTTCGAATTTTGCACCGCATTAAAATACGTGTCCTTTTTTATAAGAAAGTATTAGACATATTCTTATGAAATCACTCAGTCGTTTTCCTTATCTCTTGATTGTGATTTGTTTAACAATTCTTCTTGCTATTGCAGGTTGTACCAATCCATCCGGCACGGTACCTGGTGCGGGTGGAATTACCGGGCCCAATAATTGTGCTTCCGCTGCAGAATGTGCAGCTTACTGTTCCTCTCATCAGGATGTCTGTGAACAGTACTGTCGTGATCATGTGGACGTATGCAGCCGGTTAGGCAGTGCACCGGGCCAGAGACCTACCGGGCCAACCGGGCAATCTGGTCAGACAGATTTTGCCGCAGGGACTGCATGTGACACTCCGGCAGTCAAACAGAAGATGATGACAGAGATCAATAAAATTCTCGTCACTCCCCCGGAAACCATACGAGCGCCCAACTGGCAGACCAAGATCCTTCCCGCAGGCAACCCCTACCCGGGCTATTATTACGATCTCTCAACAGCCTTTGGTCCTGCTATAGATTCTCAGAAAACTGCATGGACAGGAGTGGGTGAACCACCACGTATTGCCGGGCTCGACTACTACATTGTAGGGTACTGGGAAGAAAAGCCGAAAGGAATCAGTGGGCATATGGGAGAGAAAACTCCGGATTCCATGGATTTCTCACAGTACCAGCTTGCAGTGTTTTACACAAACGTTACCGGAAAATCGCAGGCCGCGATGATCAGTGAATTACCCGCCCTGACGATGAGCGAATCTGATGCAAAAGCGTATTTTGCCTCCAAAATTAAAAAATCGTTCATCAATCTTGACAATAAAGAACTCACCCGCTCGGGCAACCAGAAAATGTATGAGGTAATCTGGCATGACTCAGACAATACACAGGACTACTGGGACGTCCAGATCGGCGTTGGGTATATCGCGATCGGACAAGGTAAGATATATTCAGCAGAATCCCAGCTCCAGGGCGATCCCGGTACTATCTGGAAATATCATGCCTGTAAACCGTGTGAGAACTGCGATGACTGGACTGTGGAGAAAGCGTTCAATAAAGACTGCTCACGGGATAGCGACTGTCTCGCGGGATTGTCCTGTAGTGCAGGCTTTTGTGTGAAACCGGGTTCGGGACAAAGTCAGTCCCAGCAGAATTCGGGGCAGGTTACCACACCGGGATCTGGATCAATGAGCGGGAACGGTCCGGGATCTTCATGTAAAACAAGCGACGATTGCGCTTCAGGTCTTTCGTGCACAAATGGTGCATGTTCAATTCCCGGTGGAAAACCCTAAACAATTCATTTTTCTGAACGTACGCCTCGCTTTTCGGGAGATAGACCATTTCAGTGTTTTTGCTCATCCACCATTGAGATGAGAAAACCCGACCACTAAATTATAGGTAATTACTGGTGATAGATCATCAAAGGATCATAATCAAATCGCCGTCACCGGAGAGATTGTATTTTTCTGAAATAATCACATCGTCCCAAGAACTGGCCCTGCCAAAGACAAGCTCAATTTTTTCGCGAATTTTTGTAATTTTTTCACCGTCATATTTCGCGAAACGGGTCCTGATTCTTCCCGTCACCATCGGTTTGTGCACGCATTCCATACAATAGAGTAAAAATAATTGAGTTATTAAACCGACAAGAGCGAAGGGCGAAAGTGTTGAATGGGTATGAGTGAGTGAAAAATATTGTAAAATTGTCCGGACTTTTTTGATGCTGAACCAGTAGGTTTGTTGACCGCTCTGCAGGTTTTGTGGATTGGAACGCAATTGAGCTTTATTAAGCCCGGTGAAGATGAAGGGGCATGCGCTGTTTTTTTTTACACGGAATTTATCGGGTCGCACCAAACCGGCACGCCCGTTTTGGCACCGTCATCTCAAACCGTGCTCCTTTCCCGGGTTCACCGGTTTCGTGGAGTTTGATGCCGGTAATATCGAGAATCTCCCGTGAAAGGGCTAAACCAAGCCCGGTGTTCTTCCCAAACCCACGATCGAAGATTTTTTCTTTAACATCAACAGGAACACCAACACCGTCATCTTCGCAGATAAAAACAGTATCATCGTTCCGTTTCATCACCGAGAACCGTATGTTTGTGATCTTCTTGCCATACCTGACTGCATTGTCTATCAGGTTATAACAGACCTTGACTATCAGCGGGTCTGCAAAAATTTCTATTCCGTCAGGAATATCATTGATGCAAATAATCTTTCCAACCGGGATATCCTTTACGGTTGTATCAAATAGCATGCGGGTATCCTGCCAGACAGGAGCATTAACCCCGATGTTCTCATAGGTTTTTGTCATCTGGATCATCGTTGCGATCCGCTCGCTCGTATGTATGAGTCGGGTAAAATATTCTTCAAGCGCAGGGTCAGGAACCTTTTTTTGCAGGAGTTCGAGATACTCCAGTAATACCATGAGCTGATTTTTAATATCGTGCCGGGTGATACCGGAGAGAAGATGGAGTTTCCTGTTTGCCTGCTGCAATGCCTCCTCTGCATGTTTTCGATCCGTGATATCCCGGGCCACGAGCTGGATCCCGGCATAGACCCCCTCCTTGAAAACCGGAAGTGCTCTCCCATCGAAAACGGCATAGGATCCATCGCTTTTTTTCATCCGGAAATCCAGATGCTCCGCAAGACTCCCGCTATTTAACCTTTCAAAAGCCTGCTCCAGTTTCTCTGTATCTTCTATCGGTATGCTTATCGAATCTACCCTTTTTTTGAGATATAACTCAGGAGAAAATCCGAGGATCGCGGTTATAGACGGTGACACAAACGTCGAGTACCCTTGTGGATCTACAACAATGATCAGATCGGAAATCCTCTCTGTGATACCTCGGAACCGTTCCTCGCTCTCAGCAAGCGCCTCCTCAGTCCGACGCCGGTCAACGGCAGTCTGGATCTTATGGGCAAGTTCCACAAACTGGGATTTCGGCTCACCACCTTTCTGGATATAGAAATCTGCACCGTTATTGAGCGCCTCGATCGCTATCTCTTCCCGTCCCCTTCCAGTAAAGATAATAAAGGATATTTTATCTCCCAGTGCCCTGACAGATTTGAGAAATGCGATACCGTTTATACCAGGCATCTGGTAATCAGACACAACGGCATCGAAGCGTTCTTTTTTAAGGAGTGCTAAGGCAGCCGACGCCGAATCAATCGTTACAACAGAAAAGTGCCCCGTACGCTCAAGAAAAAGTTTGCCAATATCACGCAGGGCCGGTTCATCATCAACGTAGAGGACAAGAATTTTATCTGTCATCATCCACCTTTCCCGGAAAAACGCCATACACCATCAGGCACCATCATTTCAAACCGTACACCCGCTCCCGGTTCTCCTGTTTCTTTAATGGTGATACCGGTAATATCAAGAATTTCCCGCGCAAAGATAAGACTCCGCATGGCTGAACGGGCGGTTGCACCGCGCAAAAAAATCTGTTCCTTCTTGTCCCGGGGGATACCTACACCGTCGTCTTCAAAGTAGATGATGACTCCTCCAGGGGTGATTTTATGCCAGACCCGAACGTGCGTGACACGGTTGCCGTGCGCAACGGAGTTCTCAAAGAGACGCTGGCACACATTTTCCAGAAGGGGATCGGCAAAGATTTCAAGGTTTTCTGTTTCAAGACTGCGTTGGATCTTCCCAATCGATATATGGGAGAGCCCCAATAGTAGCACCATATTCACATTCTGCCATTTCGGGGGTTTTGCACCCATGTCCTGGTAATCTTTGGTAAATTCGGCAATATCATTTATCAGCCGGGCTGCTTGTTTACTGTTTTGTATTTTCTCGACAACCTTATCCTGTCCTGTGGCATCTTGTTCTGCCAGTTCCAGGTAGCTGTTCAGGACAAAGATCTGGTTCGTTAAGTCTTTTCGTGTCAACTGGGAGAGCACGTTTAACTTCTTATTGACATGCATCAGGGTGTCTTCAAGCAGTTTTCTTTCAGTAATGTCATGGTAATTCACCAGAATGCCGTTGATATTTGGATAATGGACAAGATTTTTTGCGGTGAGCTGAATAGTATGGAAGCTTCCGTTTTTAAGTTTGTAACGAAATTCAATAGTAGTAGATGCATTTTCTTCTTCAATGAGTTTGAGAAAAACATTTTTTATCCGTTCCACGTCATCCGGGTGTGCAGTTTCGGTGTACGACCGTCCGATGAGCTCTTCTGGCTTCCACCCGAATAATTTTTTGATATTTTCGCTTTTGTATCGGATTATTCCCTGAACATCGATAATTGCAATAACATCTGCAATATTTGCAATCATTGCACGTTGTTTGGCTTCATTCTCCCGCAACACCTGCTCTCTTAGTTTACGTTCAGTGATGTCATGGGCAAGAACCAATGCACCAATTACCATGTCGCGATAATTTTTTATGGGAGAGACCGTGAGGGATACCTGAATCCGTTTCTGATCTTTTGTCATCTGTTCCGTTTCATATTCTTCGACACCGGTGCCTTCCTGTATCTTATCGAGCAGGTGCTTAATGTCATCTGGCCGTTCGGGAGACAGGAGCAGGAATATCGATTTATTGATGATCTCATGCGCTTTGTAACCGTACAATAATTCAGTACCTTTGTTCCAGTCGGTAACTGTGCCATCGGGAGTTACTCCAATATAGGCATCGTATCCTGATGATTCCACAATATTTGCAAACCGTTCATGGATTGGTCCTTCCTTTGAAAAACAAATATTGAGGTACGATACGACAAACCCAACGATAACAAAGAATCCTGCATGTCCGATACCGGTAAGCACAATTTCTGCAGGTTCATTGGGGATAACAATAACCATGGCAAGATACAGCACTGCAATGATAACGGACGCAGTCACTCCCCGACGGGGATATAAATATGCGATAAGGATAATGGGAAGATAAAACAGGGGATCGAAAATAACCGTCCGGCTAATCTGAAGAACAATAAAATTCAGGAGGAAGATTACTGATGTAAATATGATAATAAGAGAGGGAATTACCGTAACTTTTATTCTTGATCGCTCAACGGTTTCAGCAAGCAGATTATAGAGCGCGAATTCGTGTGGGAACCGGGTAATGAGATATGATATGATAAACCCGACAATAATAAAAAATCCCGCATGTCCGATACAGGTAATAATCATTTTTGCAGGGTCATGGAGGAGGACCATGGCCATTGCCAGGTACAATGCAGCTATGGCGACGGAGGCTATAACGCCCCGGCGGGGATAATAAAATGCGATAAGAATAATAGGGAAGTAAAAAAGGGGATCAAAGAGGACCGTCTGATCTGCAAAGAGAATGTAAAAATTTGACACTACGGCGATAATTAACGTACAGATAATAATATAGAGAAGAGTGTTTGGATTATTTTTTATCCGCCTAATGATCTTGTCAAACATAAAAAATTACAACCAAAAGTATATTGAATAGATTCGTCTGCCACCCATATTTAATCTAATCAAATGATATTTAACGGGGGGATATAAAAAAATGACGGGGAGATCACTTTTTTTGTCCCAATCCCGATCAACAAATTTACTTATTTTTCTCAATTAAAAAGACTGGATAATCTCCATCCTCACAACACGATCAGATTTTTTCATGTTACCTTCAATTGAGTTTTGGATCGGTACAGATATCCAGACGATATTTTCCAATAATTTTGGAGAACTTATTAAGAAATCATCCGGTTTTGTAATCGGATGACTTCAAATCATCACCTGCCTTTTTGTGCCGTAGTAAACAAATTTTTATGCGGTGCTTTATGTTCGTGATGATCCGCTCGTTGTTTTGCTTCGTCATGGGCCTTTTGCTTGTCTTTTAGCCCGGTAAAGAGAATACGGATATTGTCGATATCATCTTTGAGATAAGCAGCTTCTGGGTATTCGATAACCATGATCTGACTGTCAGGACCGAAATTGTGCTCCTCAGTCTTTCCAGTCATGTACCGTTCCCGCTGTTTTTTTGTTGGAGCGGCGTATTTGTCAACATAACGAAAAACGCCCATTTCGATCTTCCTGCGATGAAAGAGTGTTGATTTATAGGAAGATAAATGCCGGGCAGATGAAAATCATTAGTCAGGATCACTCATTCAGTGTATCAAAAACAGAATGCGTGGAGCAGGAGTTGAACCTGCGAACGCCTGCGCGACGGGACCCTAAATCCCGCTCCTTTGACCAGACTCGGATATCCACGCTTTTTTATGAGTCCAGAATCTTCTTGTTCATACAGGATTGTGGTTGCTATAATAACACAGTTCAATTCCTGTATTCCCTGAATATTTGTTGGGGAGTGATATGAGGGTATCGCCGGGATAAACGGACATATCACAGGATTTGCAAAAAATTAGGCAACAATGAAAAAAGGGTCACTTGTTTTTGTTATTATTATTAAGCCAAGGGGTTAACTGCGCACGCGGTCTTAGAATACTATTCTCTTTTGTGACCGGTGTTAATAATAAAAACAGATTGGGGGAAAATCAACACACACGGGGTACTGGATCACCCATAGGCGGCTCAATGAATCGTTCACCGCCAATAGTCGTTTCCATAATGACATGGGCACCTTTCGTGACAGTCCCGATTATCGTGGCTTCTTTTCCATATTTATCCGAGCGAAGGGCAGCTAGTATCGCATCAACACTGGATGCCGGGACACCCATTACTACCTTGCCTTCATTTGCCACTTCGAGCGGATCGATACCCAGCATACCTCCCGCACTCTTCACATTCTTTCGTACAGGTACTTTATCTTCCTCAATGCGGACGCAGACACCACTTTTTCTTGCCATTTCATTGATGGCACTTGCAAACCCGCCACGAGTCGGATCCTTCATCGCATGAATCGTACCTGCATCAAGTGCTTTACTTACCATGTTCCAGAGGGGAGCTACATCTGACTTTATCTGCTCGCCAAGATCAAAACCTTCACGGTGTGCCATAATTGCAAGACCGTGATCACCGAGTGTGCCAGAAACAATGATTACATCACCGGGAACAAGACCATTGTCCCGCACAATTGTTTTTGCAATACCTATACCGGAAGTGTTGATCGCAATACCATCAAGTGCTCCCTTCTCCATCACTTTTGTATCTCCGCAAACGAGGTTAGCTCCACATTCCCCAAGAGCTTCATCCATTGACGCAACAATCGTTGCAAGATCATCAATCTCGAATCCCTCTTCAATGATCATGCCACAGGAAAGTGCAATAGGCTGGCCCCCCATCATTGCAAGATCATTGATTGTTCCGCAGACAGAGATTCTCCCGATATCTCCCCCCGGAAAAAAAATCGGGCGGACAACATGGGAATCTGTTGTAAAGACAAGGTTTTTTCCATGAAACGGGATGACTGCCCCATCATCCAGAGCCTCAAGTCCAATACCTCCGGCATTGTTGTGCTTGAACTTCGTGAGCGTTTGTAAAAGTTCGCCCATCACTTCTCCGCCGGCTCCGTGCATCATATTGACTTTCATTTTAGTCCTCAACCTCGATCTCAATATTTGTGACAACTATTTCCCTGCCTTTTACCATTTTGGGTAATGCCCCACATCCGGGGCAGACATAAATTTCTTCACCGGAATATCCACAGGTGCAGGTAGTTTGCGGGGGCATTTCGGTGCAGACAAGCACGGTCTTTTCAAAAAGAGGATCATCTTCCTTAATCGTTCCAAACAAAAAAGTTACCTGCTCTGGATTAACCATTGCCATCTTCCCGACTTCAACGCTGACTTTTTTTACCTTGTTTGCATTGTTCTCAATTGCCGCCTTGCGTGCAGTAGCGTACAGGTCATAGGCAATTGAAAACTCGTGCATCACTCCTCCAGTGCAGCATAGACCTGTTTAAACACTTCCCGGGTCTCAAGACCTTCTTCCCGGGAAAGCCGCTGGATAGCAAACCCGACATGGACTAAAACGAACTCGCCGACTTGTACATCCACAAGATCGAGTCTTACCTCCTGTTTGAGATCGCCATAATCTACGAGACCAATATTTCCCTCTTTTATTTCAAGCACTTCTGCGGGAACTGCAACACACATCGAGAATCCTCTTAAGTTATCTAACCTGTACTGTGAGTGGTTCAACCACATAAAAACAATGATATTGATACAAAAGTTCTTTTTGAATTGTAATCATCAGGATTTAATTTACATGAGTCGTTGGAGATGTCAACTCTGCGGCAAATTACAGGACATAAAGGTTGTGCATTAGTATTATGGTTCGGGCCAAATCATAGTATAGTAGATGGCTGATAAAAAGTACGAATCATTGAAGATTGAGAACATCGTAGCATCAGGAGTAATCGCCGATTCCATTGATCTTATTGAGGTATCAAAAAAGGTCAAGAACTGTGAACTCAATACAAAGCGGTTCCCCGGCGCAGTATACCGTATTGAGAATCCCAAAATTGCCTCTTTGATCTTTTCTTCAGGAAAAGTTGTCCTCACCGGGATCCGTGACAAACAGGCACTCACTGATGGCCTCAATATTATTATGAAGTCACTCAAGAGTGCCGGTGTCAAAACCCACAAGGAACCCAAAGTTGCAGTTACCAACATTGTCTGTTCGTACGACATCGGCAAATACATCAATCTCAACAAAGTAGTCATCACGCTCAATCTCGAAAATATCGAGTACGAACCTGAACAGTTTCCCGGTCTTGTTTACCGGATTAAGGATCCCAAGATTGTTGCTTTACTCTTCTCTTCAGGAAAGATTATTCTCACGGGAGGAAAGACCATTGAAGATATTAAGAAGGGACTTGATTTCCTCGAACAAAAGCTCGAAAGCATAATGTAATAATCGAAAAACCATTTTTCTTTTTTTGTACATATTTCTCATTACCACAGACTTATGACCAGTACCGGTGTGTCTGGATAAAAGTGCGCTCTGCCTTGAGAATTTCGCGGTAGAAGGCATCTCCATCCGTCTGAGTTCCTAAAATTCGTGAAGCATTCTCCGGACCAACACCCCGTGCTGCAAGAGCGATAACTGCTTTTTTCCCGCTGGAGAGCACGATATTAGCACTTTTTATCAGTCGCTGTTCGATGGCACGCTCCTCCGCGTTTTTCTTTGGCTTACGGATCATCGTGTATTGTTCCTCGTCAAAGGGTTTAAGCGCTGCAATCAGGCGTGCCCCACATTTTGGGCACTGGGGTTGATCCGGAACCCGGGATACGACGGTTCTGCTCTTCCAGTCCCGGCAGTTCATACAAGCCAATACTACATCATCCTGATCAAGCCTGCGCTTTAACGTTGCAATCACTGCATGATCCGCGGTAGGCGGGGGAATCTGATCCCGTGACGAGAGTAGTCCCCCCGCACCAATCAGCGAATGAGGACCAAGGGCAACCTGAATCTTTTGCTCTTTGATCAGGGCAACTATTGCAGCAGCAGTATCGATGTCCATATACTCGGAGAGCAGTTCACGGTACGCTTCCTGCTGTACAACGGTATTATCAAAAAAATCGAGCAGCCGGTGAATACTTATCTTCTCATAGTCCGCATCCGAATCAATTGCCCCAAACTTCTTTGCGATCTGTACCAGTTTCCATTTAAAAAGTGCAGTGCGTTTCAATGCTAGCCGAAGGATGCCGGACATATGGGCCGGATTCAGAGAGAGAAGAAGATCCCGCACATCTGCGGCCCGGATGGACGAGGGTAAGCGGAGGAGCATCCGGTAGGCGTCCAGTTCAAGACCCACGGTAGTGCCATAACGAGCGGAAATCAGGATCGAGAGTACTCGTCCGAGTGCTTCATTTGCCTTGTGCCCGGCACAGACATTGCATACCACACCATCGTCGGTATTTTCAAGCGTGATAAGATCGTCAGTAGGAACAAGCGACCGGTTCTTATCCATCTCGGAAAGGAAGGCTTCGGCAAATGCGATCCCCTCATTTCCCGCAGTGTAATCAGAAATCTTCCGGGTTCTCCGCATTTCACCGACTTCCCGTGCAACATTAAACGGGACCGGAATCTGTTCTCCTTCCCATGAGGGCAGTTCCCCCAGTGCTTTTTTTGCCGGCTCAACCGTAAGTTTTCCGTCAGCAATCTCCAGTACACGCCAGAGCTGCCCCTTGGTGATAAAGACCGCACCGGTGTGCACCCAGCCAACCACGAAGGACTCGTCAAGGGTGCCAACCGTCCTCCGGGAGACCATATCAAAGACTGGCACTTTCCTTTCATCGTGGATCATCGAGAGATTGTTGGAAAGGTACCGCCGCGCCCGCCCGGTCGTGATAATACGACCCCCGTCATTCCGGATGAGACGGTGCTCTTCCATCTGATGACACACATCCTCCAGTAGCGCCTCACACCGGGGATACAGAGCGGTGCGTTCAAGAATCTCGAGAATAGCCGACCGCTCAATCTCACCGTACTCAACCGCGATTGCGGCAATCTGGTTGGCAAGCACATCCGCTGCATCCCGGGGGAGCACGACCGGTTCGATCTCGTTTCCTTTTGCTTTTTTTGCAATAACAAGGGATTCGAGCAAATCATCAAAACCGGTAGCAAAAATGGTGCCCCGGGAAATGGTATTCAGCTGGTGACCGGCACGTCCCACACGCTGCACCAGTCGAGCTACTTCGCGGGGAGATCCGAACTGGATCACATGATCTACACGACCGATATCAATCCCCAGTTCCATGGATGATGTGCAGATGAGGGTCCGGATCTCACCTTTTTTGAATCGTTCTTCTGCATCGATTCTTACTTCTTTCGAGAGAGATCCATGATGCACTTCCACATCCCCGTGCTCGAAGAGCGCATGTCCCAGCGCCTCAGCAGTCACCCGGGTATTGACAAAGACCAGTGTTGACCCTTCGCGTTTCAACGCCTTTGACAGCACGTCAGTCTGGTGTTTGAAATCATCTCCAACATATTTTACCGAGATCTCAAGATGTTTTGCTACCGGTACCTGCACCACAGAACACGGGCGATCCCCGCAGAGGAAGCGGGCGATCTCTTCGGGATTACCCACTGTTGCCGAGAGGCCGATGCGCTGGAATTCCCCGGCGTACACGTGCAGTCGTTCGAGTGCAACTGCGAGCTGTGCGCCGCGCTTGCTCCCGGCCAGCTCGTGGACTTCATCCACGATCACGTACCGGACCTGCTTGAGGTGCTGCCGGAGACGCTTTCCCATGAAGAGAGCCTGGACCGTCTCGGGAGTAGTAATCAGGAGGTCCGGGGGGTTGAGCGCCTGTTTGCGGCGCTCTGCCATCGGCGTATCACCGTGCCGCACTCCTACAGTCAGGCCAAGTTCCCCGCACCACCATTGCATTCGGGACAGGATATCGCGGTTGAGTGCACGAAGAGGTGTAATGTAGATTGCCTTAAAACCCCCACCGGCAGGAAGCGAAAGCAGCCCGTTGAAGACCGGAAACATCGCGCTCTCGGTCTTTCCGGTCCCGGTAGGTGCGATCAGGATTAGATGATTGCCGTGAAGGATTATTGGAATGGCCTGGCTCTGTGCATCTGATAAGCGAGTAAACCCACGTTTACGGATGCACTCCTGTACTTTTGGATTCAGCGATTCAATCTGCTTCATCAGGAATCAATGCACGCAAGGGGCCGATGTATGTCCCATCGGCAAGGATGATCTCGGTATTCTCCTTTCGCATCAGCCGCGAGAGCGGGGAGAATGGTTTTTTTATGATCTGGAGGATGTCGTACCCGGCAATCTCATTAAATGAAGGCATAAACAGAACACGGGAGGGAAAAACGCATTTTCCTGAGGGCTCAGTTCCAGGATCAGCTGTATCTATTCCTGCCCGCAAGTATGCCGGTGACTGGAGCGCACAGCCAACCTCATCCCTGAGCGAGAGCAGGGGATGGTGATGTCCGATGACAACAAGATGCCCAGCGAGGGCTGAAGATGGGATCATATGCCCGTGGAGGTACCCCACACCATCTAGAATTGCCCCGTCCTTGGGCCGGATCTCTCCCTCGTGCAGGAACCTTTCTATGCCGATATCATGGTTCCCCGGAAATACATGGAGAGATAATCTCGATCTTAAGGAATCGAGAATTTTCGGCATTTCATGATACTCCTGCCAAGTCAGTGAGGGGATGCTATGCTTGATATCGCCCAACAGCACCAGCTCATCCGGTTTTGTCAAATCAATAACCTTTTGCAGGCGTTCAAGTCTGCGTTCACTACGGCTTTTAAAATGCAGACCGTGTGCAGCCAGATCAGCCTCAATCCCAAAATGGAGATCTGCAACAATCAGCATGCGCTGCTCGCCTTCGATGACAAGTGCCGGACCTTCAACGATAAATTCCATCTTCATAATGGCTTGACAAATCCTTTCTGGGGCTGATAGCATTCATCCTCAACGACAAGCGCTTCTATCGCAGAGAGCACTTCAGCCTTATCAATGCCCTCCTCACCAGCCAGATTGATGATCTCTTCTATGGCAATACCCCGGGGACTGCTGGTACCCTTCATAATCTCCATTACCCGCTCGCGAACGTCCGAAAGAACGGAGGAATTGGTTTCCGGGGGTTTAATACTCTGCACTGCACATTCAATCATTTCACCAAGTGCTTGCAGTTGTTCAACTGTCTGGGCATAGTGGCGGTGCGCAGTGAGAATATGCTTATCGCTACACCTTCCCTGCCGGACAAGAAGTACCTGTTCAAGTCGTCCAAGGGTTGCTTCAGCGGTTGCAAGGGTCCATTGATCCCGGACTAAACGATCCACAACCATCACATGATCAGGGCGAATGGAGAGATCTACTACATCGTTTCGGCGGTACAACTGGGCCCGACCGGTAACGGTCACAAATGAAGGTACAGGAATTTTTCTGAATTGCTCGGCAAGAGGTGAATTCCTCCCGCCTATAACAAGGTTGAACGCTCCGGTGGGATCTGCAAGCCTGCATCGCAGCATATCTCCATTTTCAGTAACCTCTGTGATAGCCCCCGCAAGGTACACAAACCGGCACCAACAAGCTCCGGGTGTTACTACCCAGGCCGCGCTCAGCCCGTCATCATCATGAACTAAAAGAGTTGATCCGGAAAAATCCCCGGCAAATACCCGTGCAGCCCCTTCCATATTTCCTATTAAAATGGTCAGGATGAGTTATTCAAGATATAGTCATTACAATTACATAGGTTCAGCCACACGACATGCACGTGGTATGAAGTCGTAGCTCACTTTTCCTTATCGCATCCCGTGCCGCATCGACATCGTTTGTGGACATGACAAACGTATAAGTATTTACGTATGAGACCGCAGCCTTGTAATCATCTCCCCAAAGTGTATGGGAAGGACCTGCTTTCTCTTGGAGCATTTCCAGTTGATCTTCCATTGTCTGGAGATCAGCAAAGATCTTCATCACATAATTGATCTTGCTGTACTGGTGCGTGCCCGTTCCGACAGGAATGATAATGGGCTGGGGTACCTGGTCGTAGTCATCACCATAAAAACCGATAAGCCGGGTGGTGGTGGTCTCAATGTAAACATAATCACGGGTTCCATCGGAAAAAACCCGGAATGAGGGTTTGTTCGAAGGGAGATGTATCCGTATTCCCGATGTGACATGCTTAAGCGAGGGAAACTCCAACAGGGCAACATCGTAGCCTTCGCGGGAGAGGAGACCGTTTAAGAGAAGTGCTTTTTCATCGCTGTCTCCCTTCCCATCAAGAATCACTTCTACCGGATAGCGTGGGTTGTCAGCAGTAGTGTTATCATACGGGATCTGCTGGACAAAACTGGTCACCATTTCAAGATATTCATCATCGGTCAGATTGTAACTGCCCCGGTATCGGGTCTTTCGTATTTCTTTGAGCATGTCTGTATAGAATAAGTCGAGAGCCGGATCTTCCATCATCTTGCGATACAAATACCCAAAATCTTCAAATCCGTTTCCTTGTTGCTTGTTAGTTGAGGTGCTGGCTGCACGGTAAAGAGACGTGTTTACCGGAATATTTACACTGTAACTGTCAGAGCGGTAGCGGAAATCAAATCGCCGGTATTCCGTGGAATCTGTTAAGGATGGTGATATAATGAGATTCTGGTAAGATTGATTGGATTGATTATTTGTAGTAGTAGAGGCAGGTTCAGGAGTCTCGACAATAACATACGAAGTCTCCATCACTTCAGGATGACTTGCAGGAACAGTTACTGGTGTGGGTGAGGGGGTGACAGGCGCGCGGGGAAGAATCGGAGAGAACAGGCATCCCGCAGTGCAGAGCAGAATAATGATTAAACAAAATATAAAAGAAAGGTGGATTTCTGCACGCTGCATGTACACATTATTGGAAGGGGACCCACTTCAATATTGAGGTGACAGGCTGTTAAAACGAAAAACTTTATCGTTTGGCACGAGACAAAACGCCACCAATAAGGAAGACCATTGCGAGTGCACCGATTGCAAGAGACCACGGAAGAGGTGATTTTGTCGTAGTTAATATCGGAGTAACGGGTGCAGTCAGATCTTTGGGAGGTAAAAGTGTGGGGTCTAAAGCCTGTGCCCGTGCGAATGCAGTCTTTGCCTCATCAATCCTGCCGAGATGCCGGAGTGCGTCACCCTTGTTATACCAGGCAATAGCATGCGTTGTAGTCAGGTTACCTTCCGAGGCCAGCGCTGCATCTGCTGCTATAAGTGCTTCATCATATCGTCCGGTTACCGTGAGTATGCCAGCACGGTTGGCCTGTATAACGGGCATTAAAGAGCTCACATTGAGTGCGAGCGCCTGATCTGCTGCTTGTAAGGCTTCCTTGTATTTTCCTTCATTTGCAAGATCCACACTTTTTGAGTAGAGCGCACCGGCTGACTGAAGTTCTGCTGGAACATCTGCCGCAGTTACCATAACAGGGACGAGAAGCAGGACAATAAAACATACTGTAACGAAACGAAAATTCATCAGAATCTACCTTAACTATTCTTTGACTTCAGATATTATAAAAAGAGTAGAAAGTCTGGTTAATAATTGCGTCGGACAACTGCAAGGAAACCAACAATTCCGAGACCGAGCAGAACAATCCATTCTGGCAGGGGAGAATAAGTTGTCTTTTTTGCAACAGTAATTGAAGTCTGGATTGCTGTTGAAGTGACCGTCGTTATAGGTGTTGAAATTGTTTCTTTGGGTAATGTGGTCGACACAGTGGTAGAGGTGGTTGTTACCACCATTGGTTCCGGAGCAAGGAAAGTAATCGTTGCAGCGGATCTCGTCTTTCCTACCGATTCATTTCCTCCTCCAGCTCCATAGCTCTCCTGCATATTGTTGAGGTTCTGGGATAGAGTGAAAGAATAAGTACCAGGGGGATAGATCACATCACCCTGGATATTACGGGCAGCATGATCCCAAAGATATCCATCTTTCCAGAGATAGGGTGAAGACGTAACATAGGGGTTAGCATCGAACGGTAGGATCTGGGTATTTGCCCCGCCATAACTTCCGGTATAGATATTGGGTATATTCCGCGACAGTGGATCGGTCAGTTTAACCGTGAAGAAACTATCGGATGGATTTGAGTTGGGGCGATTGAGATATTTGAGCGCCGGGTAAAGGTTCGTATCAATGCGGTAGGTAATATTTGTCGTACGAGGAATTGTCATTCCTGTTACATCCTGATCATGATCCACGTCCCAGATCTTGAGAGTAATGCTGGGATCGCGGAGATCAAAGACCGGGAAATTGGGTTGCTTGTCCTCACAATACCATGTTCCAGTATATCCTGTAAATATTTCCGGGCTGACATTGAAATGATAAATTTTATTAGAAAAGGAATTGAGTTCAAAGAGAGTCATATTTTTTACAGGAGATCCACTCGGGGAAGTACCATTTTGCCACCACGCAATTGTACGACAACCGTTCAAAGCAGACGATATATCGACATCATTTTCACCGATAAAAACAGGAGAACCAGCCGCAATTTTGTTCAGACTAGCAGCAGTGGGAGCAATGAGCATAAATATTACACAAAAAGTGAATAAAAAATATTTTCCTTGCATAGAAGTAATTTCAAAACCATTATGATAAACATTATGACATTCATAAAAAGGATACATCGTTTTCCATTGCATGAAAATGAGCAACAATCAAAAATACAGTTCACCATAATAAAATAATCAGCAACTAAGAGGACACCCATGGAGGAGAGCCACACCATCTGGATAGAGAAATATCGCCCATCCCGGCTCGCCGATATCGTGGGCCAGGATGAGATCGTGGAGCGATTGTCATCATACGTGAAGAGCGGCAACCTCCCCCACCTCCTGTTTACAGGAAGTGCCGGTGTTGGTAAGACTACTGCGGCAGTCACACTTGCAAAAGAGTTTTACAAGGATTCCTACCAGATGAATTTCCGCGAGATGAATGCTTCGGATGAGCGCGGGATTGATGTGGTGCGAAACCAGATCAAACAATTTGCCCGCACAACCCCGCTTGGAGACGCAACATTCAAAATTCTTTTTCTGGATGAAGCTGATGCGCTGACAACTGACGCGCAGGCTGCACTGAGAAGGACAATGGAAAGCTATGCGCAGACCTGCCGGTTCATCCTTTCCTGCAATTATTCCTCAAAAATTATCGATCCAATCCAGAGCAGGTGTGCAATCTACCGATTCAAACCGCTTGGCCCGGAAGCGGTAAAAGAAGAAGTGCGAAGGATTTCAGGTAAAGAAGGACTTATCGTCACTCCTGGTGCAATGGATGCAATTGTTTATATCGCCCAGGGAGATATGCGCAAGGCAATCAATGCATTGCAGGGTGGAGCGATCATCAGTGCAACAATCGATGAGAAGATGATCTATGCGATCACTTCCACCGCTCGCCCCGATGAGATCAATGAACTTCTGACACTCTCCCTTGCTGGCGACTTTGATGGGGCCGAATCGCTACTCAATCAACTGCTGCACGAACGCGGAATCGCCCCCAACGAATTAATCAACCAGTGTTATCGTGCGCTCGTTAAACGGGATATGAACAGGAGTCTAAAAGTACAGTTGATTGACCATATCGGTGAGACGGACTTCCGGCTTTCTGAAGGTGCAAACAGCGATATTCAGATGGAAGCGCTCATTGCCAGGTTTGTGCTCACCGCACAGAAAAACCAGTGAGGAGGAGCATGGATAAAACTCCCGATCTGCATGAAACGGATAAAACCGGAGACTGGAGCCGGTTACTCAAAAGCCGGTATAAAAAAGAGCTGGGTGAAATCTCGCGGGAATATCCCCACAAACGTTCTCTCTATATTGACTACCGGGAGATCGAGCGTTTCGGTAAAGCCGGCATCGCAATGGCTGATGAGCTGCTCGAAAATCCCGGAAAAGTACTAGAGGATGTGGGAGAAGCAATAAAAAGCGGGCAGCTCGTACGAACAAAAGATGGCAAAGAGCCCAAAGGCATCAATATCCGGTTTACTAATCTCCCGAAAAAAATTGCTATCCGAAACATCAGGTCGGATGATATCAATACGTTTGTCTCTGCTGAAGGGATCCTGCGCAAGACCACTGAAGTCCGTCCGCGCGTGGTTGAAGCTGTTTTCAAATGCCCTGCCGGTCATTTCACCGTCAGGAAACAAAAGTACGGAAAGTTCATTGAACCTGACGGATGTGCTACTGACGGTTGTACATTTAAAAAGCTCGAACTTTTACCCAAACGTTCAAAATTTGTGGACTCCCAGAAACTCAGAATTCAGGAATCTCCGGAAGGATTGCGGGGAGGTGAACAACCACAGACATTGGACATTGACGTAACAGATGATCTATCGGGAAAGGTATCTCCGGGAGACCGGGTAATTATCAACGGTATCCTCCGCTCGATGCAGCGGGTAGTCAAAGGTGAGAAAAGTACGGTTTTTGATATTTTCCTTGAATGCAATTCCATCGAAATCGCGGAAAAGGAGTTCGAGGAAGTTGAGATCGATGAGAACGCCGAAAACGAAATTATCGCCCTGAGCAAAGATCCGATGATCTACCGGATGATCACGCATTCGGTTGCCCCTACAATTTATGGTAGCGAAGACGTGAAACAGGCAATTGTGCTACAATTGTTCGGGGGAATTGCAAAAGAAATGCCGGACGGGAGCCGCCTCAGGGGTGATATCCATGTCCTGCTGATCGGTGACCCTGGTATTGCAAAAAGCCAGCTGCTCAGATATGTAGTGAAACTCTCACCCCGCGCCATCTATACGAGTGGCCAGTCGTCGACATCTGCCGGATTGACTGCTGCCGCAGTCAAAGATGAATTTGGTGAAGGTCGCTGGACGCTCGAAGCAGGTGCGCTTGTCCTTGCAGACATGGGTGTAGCAGCAGTCGATGAGATGGACAAGATGCAGAAAGAGGATCGCTCTGCCCTGCATGAAGCAATGGAACAGCAGACCATCAGCGTTGCAAAGGCCGGTATCACAGCAACCCTCAAGTCACGGTGTGCCCTTCTCGGTGCCGCTAACCCAAAGTACGGGAGATTTGATATGTTTGGCGATATTGCCGACCAGATTAATATGCCCCCATCACTTCTTTCGCGGTTTGATCTGATCTTCATCATGACCGATCAGCCCGAACAGAAAAGAGATCTTGCCATCGCTGAACATATCCTCAAAACACATAGCGTCGGAGAACTGATCGCGCAACACAAAAAAACACCGATTCCCGGTGTCACACAGGATTACATTTTACAGCAGCTTAAACCGGTGATGCCTGATATTGATCCGGCCCTGTTCAGGAAATATATCGCCTATGCCAAACGCTCATGTTTTCCGATGCTTTCAATAGAAGCAAAGGAAGCACTTATCGGATATTATCTCCGTCTCAGGGGACTAGCCGAACCCAACAAAGCAGTTCCGGTAACAGCACGGCAGCTTGAAGCACTCGTGAGGCTTGCCGAGGCAAGTGCGCGTATCCGACTTTCGAATACTATTGAGATAGCCGATGCAGAACGAGTCATCCATATCGTAGATGCATGCTTGCGACAGGTTGCTTATGATGCAAAAACCGGCACCTTTGATATTGACAAAGTCACAACGGGGATTTCCAAAGAGAAGAGGGATATCGTTCGGGTGATCAAGGATGCAATCCGTGACATTGGCGGTGAAGGAAAGCGAGCCGGTATTGAACAGGTAGTCGACGCGGTCACGTCAAAAGGTTTCGGCAGGGATAAAGTAAGAGATGGCATTGATATGCTCCTGCGCAACGGGGAAGCGATGGAGCCTAAGCAGGGCATCATCCAGTTAATTTGAGGTTCTTATGAAAACTGACAGGGAACAAGCCATCTTTGAAGCGGGGATTAAACTCGGTGCGCTGTACCATCAGTGGGTTGGCACTCCCATCTCACGGAATTCCGCATCGAGTGTAGAGACCGCAATAGAAAAAGCGGTGATTCTGCAACCATTTGTTGAAGAGATCACCGTTCATCTCAATCGCACTATGATGACAGAAAACACCTTCGGGTATAGTGAACTTTCCGGGCTCATGTTTGAAGCAGAGATCATCACACGGGTCGGATTTTCGTATTGTCGGGCACGACTTTCTCCTGAAGCCGGGTATCCCCTCATGAAGATTATGGAGTGCAATGAAATCTCCGGCATTTCCCATCACTGACGATCATATCCATATCGATCCGGTTAACGGACGGGGTATTGAAGCTGCAAAGGATTTTTTCAGGGCGGGAGGGACACATATGTTCCTTGTCTCAAAACCATCTTGGTCCCTTTCAGTTCATCCAACTTGTGGAACAGACTATGAAAAAGTCTTTGATGAAACCTTGCGGGTTGCAGAGATGGTCAGGGGAATCGGCCTTGGGGTTCATACAATACTTGGAGTTCACCCGGCAGAGATCAGCAGGCTGACCGAACGCATGAATCTGGTTGAGGCAGTCACCGTGATGAAAGAGGGACTCGATTGCGCTGCGCGGTATGTGCTGGAAGGAAAAGCAGTTGCACTCAAGAGCGGAAGACCACACTATGAGGTGAGCCCGGAGGTCCTTGCTGCATCCAACGAGGTACTCGCGCACGCGCTCAACCTTGCAGCTGAATGCAAATGCGCACTCCAGATCCATGCGGAAACCGGACCGTGTACCAATGTCGTGGAGATGGCCCAAAGAGCAAAGATGCCAAAAGAGCGGGTCGTGAAACATTACGGGTCTCCAGATACCCCATTGCATCCCTCGCTGATTGCAAAACACGATGCCATCTGCCAGCTTGCTCGCGAGATGCGCCCCTTCACGATGGAAAGCGATTACATGGATGAAAATTCCCGGCCTGGAGCGGTGATCGGGCCGAAATCAGTTCCCCGGTATACAAACCAGTTACTCAAAAACGGCCTTATTACTGAGGAAGACTGTTTCCGCATACATGCAGAAACGATTGAGAAAGTATACAGTGTTGCAATCACGGTAAGATAATTCCCCTACTCACCTTTTTCATGCCACCCACCCAATGAATATACAATGTTTTTAAAAGTTCATCACCTGCCAGGATCGGGAGATGTTGTTGCCGTCTGCGATTGTGAATTACTCAATACAACAATCAGTCACGACAAGTTCAGCTTGACTGTTCACGATTCATTTTACGGTACTACCCCTGCTAGTGAAGAAGAAGTGCGATCCGCACTGGAAAACGCTGGAAATATCAACCTGATTGGTGAGCGTGCAGTGAACGTGGCCATCAGCATGGGTTTTGTCACCCGTTCAGAATGTATCATGATTGGAAAAATACCGCACGTACAGATTTACCAGGTTTAAGTATGAGTATACAGGATCAATTCTGCCCAAAATGTGGCAAACCAAAAGAAAATGAAGGGCTTTGCAATGAGTGTCAGGTAAAAAGTACCAAATGGTTCACCTGCGATAAACGTGCAATGAGCACCCACTGCCCTAGCTGCGATGCGATAAAAATCCAGAGTACCTGGACGGACTCTACAAAGGAGCGGGCAGAGATTGCACCGGACCTCGCGAGATCCGCTGTGCGCCTGCACCCGGATGTAAAAAAGGCAGTTATTGATGTCACGGTAGTGGACATGACCGTAAACCGGTCGCGCGCATACCTTGAGATCCGGGGCCAGTTGTACGATAAGCCTGTGGAGGAGAAATGCACTGTTGAACTGGTGTGGCATAAGGAGCAATGCGATCGCTGTAACAGGATAAGCGGCAGTTATTATGAGGGGGTTGTGCAGGTTCGCGCTGAAGGGAGAATTCCCAATAAATACGAGATCAAGATGGCTCAAACCATAGCCCAGCAGACAGAAGACAATCTCCAGTCAGGAGGTGAACGCCTCTCGTTCATTAATGACATGAATGAGATTCATGACGGCCTTGACATCATCATCGGATCCCAGCATATCGGCACCCTGATCTGCAAGAATATTATTGCCCAGTTAGGAGGCAGGTACACAACCCATCCAAAACTGGTTGGGGAAAAGAACGGCAGACAACTATTTCGTATTACCTACGCCCTGCGCATTCCCCGTTTCCAGAAACAGGACATCGTCATTAGCCGGGGTAGATATGCAGAGGTTGATCGCGTGGAGTCCAATCATATCCGTGTGATGGATCTTGGTGACGGTATGTTCCGCGCAATAAAAGACGATGATGTGGAACGAATTGTCGGCAATGCCCGGGATGCAATTGAGGCGCAGGTAGTTTTTTCCGATAAGGATATCATTGGAATCCTTGATCCTGACACTGCTCGTACTATTGAATTCAAGAAATTTGCATGGATGTGTGCCCGACCCGGGGATCATCTCAACATTTTACGCGATGGAGATCAGATCGTAGTAGTCAGGTAAGGAATGCGCGTCAGAGCGGTGCCAAAGGAAAAGATCCGGGCTATCCAGGAAGAGGACTGGATCGATCGGAACCGGAGTCCTTATGCGGAAGGCGAAATTCTCTGGGTGCCGGTAAAAGACGGTGCCGAATGTGATCGCGAGATTCCTGAGATCCATCAATACACGGGAAGAGGATTTTTCATGATTGGCGAGATAGCCGTCATTCATGGAAAGAAGCCAGCCCACTTTGCAGTTGAAGAGATTATTCAGTTTCGTCACCCGCATGGGGTGCTCTGGATTGAGTCGCTCAATGAGGTGACGAGGACACCATCAACGGAAGTACTCTGGGGAGATGTGGGCGAAGTCCGGCATAAGGAGAATGGGTATACCTACATTTTGGATCCCCGCAGGGTGATGTTCTCGCAGGGAAACCGGCTCGAAAAACTGCGCATGGCTGCACTCGTGCAGGAAAGTGGCCAGCAGGAACGGGTGGCTGATATGTTTGCTGGTATCGGGTATTTCACCCTGCCGGTTGCCGGCAGCGGAGGACGAGTCCATGCAATGGAGATCAATCCGGTGGCATTTGCGTACCTGGAACGAAATATTATTGCAAACGGATTATCCGATTTTGTTACTCCATCCCTTGGCGATTGTCGGGAACTCCTTTCAGGAACCTACAACAGGATTATCATGGGACACTTTGAATCCATCTGCATGCTGCCAGAAGCCCTAAAGCACGTGGAGTCGGGAAGCACCATCCATCTCCACAGTATCGGGAGTGTGGAAGACCAGATCACGGAATGCTGTACAAGCACAGGTTTTTCTTCCACCATAATTGTACATAAAGTAAAGAAATACCGGCCACATGTCTGGCATGTGGTTCAGGATGTGACTCTCGCATGACTCTTGTACAGACACTTGCCGGAAAACAGATTGTTGTCGCAGTCACTGGAAGTATTGCCGCTGTCGAAGTAGTAAAACTCATCCATGCCCTTCGCCGTCGCGGTGCGATTGTCCAGTCGGTAATGAGTACTGCAGCAACCGGCATCATCCACCCGGACGCGCTTACCTATGCCAGCGGGAGGGATACCATCCAGCGTTTATCCGGTATGGTGGAGCATGTGCAGTATTGCGGGGATGAGGGAAGTGCGGACCTGTTGCTCATAGCTCCCTGCACCGCAAACACTATCGGCAAGATCGCAACCGGCATTGATGACACTACTGTCACAACATTTGCTACTACTGCTATCGGCAGTGGGAAACCAGTATTAATAGTTCCTGCCATGCACCATAGCATGTATCGTCACCCGGCAGTTGTGGATAATATCGTTCTCCTGAAACAATGGGGAGTGGAATTTGTCGGACCCCGAATCGATGAGGGAAAGGCCAAAATTGCCGATACTGAAGTGATTGTTCTTATGTGCGAGCGGGCAGTCTTACAAAAACCGCTCGAAGGACAGCGTGTACTGATTACTAGTGGTCCGTGCAGGGAACCCGTGGATGATATCCGAGTGCTGACCACCCGATCAAGCGGGTTTATGGGAAGAGCACTTGCACTTCAGGCATATCGTCTGGGTGCGGACGTGACCGTTGTTCATCAGGATACATTTCCGTGCGTGAACAATGTGCACATCGAAACCGCTGACGAAATGCGCACTGCGGTTCACAACGTTTTCGCCGGAGATGGTGCTGACATATATGTCAGCGCAGCAGCAATCTCTGATTTCGCTCCTCTGAAGATCAAAGGTAAAATTCCAAGTGGAAAACGGATTCAGCTTGATCTCAAACCCTTGCCCAAATTGCTTGATGAAGTTGTAACAAAATATTCTCCCCGAACCATTGCATTCAAACTTGGCAGAGACCAGGAAAAAATGGCTGATAGAATGATTTCGGGAGGGGGTATTGAGATGGTAATGATAAATGCACCCGAAACTATGGGGAGCGATTGCGGTGAGTATGTGATAGTGACGCGTAGGAAAAAGTTTGCAGTAAATGGAACAAAAGAAGAGATCGCGGCTGCCATCTGGGAAAAAATGTTACAATAAATTCTTCTCCTTAATTTTAGATCGAACTCAGCAGGTTTGTGACAAAAAGAAAAAATCACCACGGGTTGAATGGGAATTCATTTATCTACCCGACACACGCTGACAGGATTCATTAATGAGGAAAAACACCTAACAATTTCATATATTCATGGAGGCCTCCCCATCAGACAAAACTGTGTTGTAGCATTCTCTCCGGGCCATATATCAGGCTATTTTAAAAGAGTTGAGGGAAGCACATCGTTAACTACGGGTAGTATTGGTGCGGGGATTGTCATTACGGAAGGAGTGACCGCAATAGTCCGGCACGCAGATACACCCTCTGTGGTTATCAGACACCGGGCTGTGGATGGTATAACATCTACAATTTCGTGTGAATCGCCCCCCCTCACTTCAATCATGAAACGACTGGGAGTGACTGCATCCATCACAACGGAATGTCATCTGCCGATTGGTGCAGGATTTGGGCTTTCCGCTGCAGCCCTTCTTGCATCCGCTACTGCGTTAAACCGTCTCTTTACTCTCGGGTTAACTTCATGGGATATTGCCCGCCACTCTCATGAGATTGAAGTTGAACACCGGACAGGGCTTGGCGATGTGTCTGCAGCTCAGGGAGGCGGGCGGGTCATCAGGCATGGTCCGGGTATCGATGCGAGGATTGAACGGAAATTTGATCTACCTGAATCCCTGTACTCTGTAAGTTTTGGACCGATTCATACCCCTACGGTTATTGGCTCACCTTCCCAGATGGAACTGGTTTCCTCTGCTTTTCCTCTTGCAGCTCCCCTTGACGCAAGAGATTTTTTTATAAAATCAAAAAAGTTTGCCGAGCAGAGCGGACTGATAACTGACTCAGTAAAAAAAGTGTTTCGTGTATGCGATAAGGAGGAGATCCCGGTTGGAATGACCATGCTCGGAGATGGCGTCTTTGCCTATGGAAAAAAAGCCCGGGGAATACTCGCTCCTTTTGGTGAAGTGTACGAATTCCAGGTATCACCCACCGGTCCAAGAATCATGGAGGATACTATATGATTCCACAGGATCATCCACGGTATCATTCGCTGGTCACCCGTGAAAAACTTGCACAGAGCGCCCGCTCCGGAGTTGTATCATTAGAAGGGCTCACTGCTCATGGAAGAGGAGAGGCTTTCGATTACCTGATTGGAGAGAGGACAACAGACAGTGCTCATTTTGCTGAACGAATCGCTGCAGCATTACTCATCTCCGCACGCCACCCGGTTATTTCTGTGAATGGCAACACAGCAGCACTCGCCGCACAACAAATTGCAGATCTCCAGAAGGCAAGCGGGGCAATCGTAGAAGTAAACCTCTTTCATAGGACAGAAGAACGTGTGCAGCAGATCGAAGAACTGCTTCGCGAGTCGGGATCCGATGTTTTTTCCGGAGATGCAGAGCGGTTACTCCCGCTTTCCCATGATCGCGCTTGGTGCCGGCGTGAAGGAATGTACTCTGCTGATGTTGTCCTTGTTCCCCTTGAAGACGGGGACCGATGCGAGGCTCTGGTGCGGATGGGTAAAACGGTCATAGCAATCGATTTGAACCCACTCTCCCGCACTGCCCGCTCCGCAACACTTACCATTGTTGATGAGCTCACCCGCGCACTCACGGGTATTACCCGTGCCTGCAAAGAAATATCCGAATCTGAGTGCAGGCAACTCACCGGTTCAGTTGACAATCATTATATTTTGTCAGAAGCAATACGTGAGATAACCGTGAGGCTTTGCCATGCTATGGATTGAAAAATTCCGCCCGAAAGAATTTGGAGAAATTCTCGGACAGGAGCCATCAGTCCGCCTTTTATCATCGTTTGCAAAGGACCATACTCTGCCCCACCTGATCCTCACCGGACCGCATGGAACGGGAAAGAGCGTGGCTGTCGAATGCTTTGCAAGGACACTGTATGGGGAAAACTGGGAACTCAATACATCTGTATTCCAGACCGCTGACCTTTTTTCCCAGGGAAAAACGTTTCTTGAACAGGATGAGCGTTATGCCCACATTTACCAGAAAAATCAATCGCTCATTAACAATTTCAAATATATTATCAAATGGTACGCATCGTTACGACCGCTGGATACAGAATTCAAACTGATGGTCTTTGAAGATGCCCACACACTTACGCTCGATGCCCAGCAAGCGTTACGGAGGATTATGGAACGGTCGAGTGGTACCTGCCGATTTATCTTTACTACTACGAACCAGAGTTCAATAATTCCCGCAATTACTTCTCGCTGCCTTCCGCTGCTCTTTACCCCGCTTGATCAAGACATTATGCTAAGATACCTTCGCACAATAAAGGAAAACGAACCCGCCGACAAACAGGGTTGTTCGGATGATGATCTGGAATTGATTGTTCAGGCAGCACGGGGAGATATGCGCCGGGCAATCCTTCTGCTACAGGTAGCTTTAGAGACCGGAAAATGTCACAGTCTCTTTGAAATTGATCAATCTGAAACAGCTAACGTGTCGGCTTCAGCAGTTAAAGCAATCAAAGACGGAGATATTCGTGGGGCGGTCAGGAGGCTTGAATCACTGATGATTGATTACGGATTGTCCGGCAGTGAAGTGCTTGAACAGATCAGGACAATCACCAGAAGGGAATACAATCATCCGGCACTTGCTGTTGCACTTGCAGATGCAGAACTGCGTATGCGACATAGCAACAATGAATTTATTCAGATCGGGGCATTTGCTACAAGAGTCCATACGGTGTTGTCATGAGTGCAATAAGACATGACAAAATCCAACACCATTATGATTCCATCGCTGATGTGTATGATCATCATTACGATCATCGCCGTGGAAGGAGTTACCACACACACGTCAGCAGCCAACTCATGCACCCGTTACCCAGAGGCGGAAAACTTCTTGATATCGGATGCGGAACCGGACTATTTGTTGAGAAATTCATTAAAACCGGTGGAACTGCGGTTGGACTCGATATCAGCGAAAAAATGATCTCGAGGGCACAGTGGAGATGCCCGACAAGTGATTTTATTATAGGAACCGGTGAAAAAATTCCCTTTTCTGACAATTCTTTCGAGGCCATTTCCAGTCTTCTTGTGTTCAGTTACGTAAAAGATCCCCATGCAATGCTCAACGAATCCTACCGGGTATTAAAACCCGGTGGAGTCATTTCAATCTGTACATTAGGAAAAAAACTTCTAACCCGGGGAATTCCGGCAATCTACCTACTCAGCGAGAAAATGAAGTTCAACCACATTCTAATGAAGGACTTCGGAGAGCATTATTACGATAAGGACGAGATGATTGGTCTCTTTTCGGAAGCCGGGTTTACAGAAGTGGGTGTATCCTGGTGTTCCTTTGCTCATATTGACATGATAGATCCGCTTTTTAACTTCGCCCGAAAGGTCGAGCCATTTGTTGAGAAAATGGTTCCACAGCTGGCGTATAATATCTGTGTGAGCGGAAAAAAACCTGTGGAATAATAAAAAAGATTATTTTTTCTGCAACTTCTTAAGAACGCGCTCCTTTTTCTGCATCGCTGCTTCGGCAGCATGCAACACACCTTCTTTCATGGCATCAAAGTTACGCGAATCCGTATCAACGACCTTTTTCACAGGAGTATAAGCAGATTCCCTGAATCTCGGCGTGAAATCGCATTCCTTCCCCTCTATAAGAAGCACAGATTCCGGTTTGCCCGGTTCAACATACCCAACCTGACGCATTCTGACACCCGCAGTTTTTACAATCCTGCAAATCTCATCTGCGGCATCAGGGGGAGCTACAATGAGGAGTGCATCGAGAGATACGCCAAGATAGTCAATCTCCAGTTTCTCAAGCATATCTCTGACGTGAGACTCAACCAGTGTGGTTGTAGCTGCTTCATCGATGACAATCCGGCAATTCGCTGTCTCTGCCATCTCGAAAACATCACCTCTCAACCCGCCATTCGTTACATCTGTCATGGCATGAATATGGGAGAAAACCTCACTTTTCATCAGGGTCTCGCAGGCCATAAGGAAGTTGAGATTGATAGTATATTCTACAACCTCAGGAAATCCCGAGTATATAGCTGCGGTTGCAATCGTCCCACCACCAGCTCCTTCAGACATGAGGATGACATCACCGGCCTTAGTTGCTTTGCGGGCAGTAAGATGATCAGCAACTCCTACTGCACCGACACAACCGGTTAACCGGTTCCCAAGTACCATATCCCCACCAATTCTTAATGTTGAACCCGTGACCAGTGGCACATTCATTGCTTCACCAACGGTGGTAATTCCCGCGGTATAATCAAAAATCTTTGCAACGTCCCCGTCATCAGCAACATGGATGTCTGAAAAGAGCATGACGGGTTTTGCTCCCATTACATAAGCATCGCGGAGCGTTGCCCGGGTAACATGAAATCCTGCAAGGAAAGGGTAATCGGAAAGGCGGGAGTGCATACCATCAACAGTACATATGATATATTTTCCCTCTGCACAGACGGCACCCGCGTCATCCATCTCATCTACCCCAACTGAAGCCGAGGTTTTTCCAATGATACGGGCGATCTGGCGATGGGCAAAAAAATCTCCCTGTCCCCGGGATCCAACGCCGAACTCCCCCATATTTACGTGGGCAGGTTCAAATTCAAAAAAATCACCTTTTAATCCGAGGGTATTTTCAACTTCATTGATCACGGCCTGCGAGAATGCATCTGCATACGTCCTCCTGACATTTTTCATTTCAAGGACACGGTCAGTAAGGTTTTTTTGTAAGGTTTCTCGATCCGAACATCCGGAAAATCTTCTGCGGACATATTCCTCAACATCCATACTTTCCTGTACGTGCGAGAGACATAAAAATGCGGAGCATAAGAAAAAGAAAGTTCTCTGCTATTATTTAGTAAGCAGCAAAAATCCGAACAATCAATGGGATTTCTATCCGAAAATACTATGACAACGTTTTTTTTAGGAAATATTGGTCAACTGAGTAATCGCCCTTGTTTTCTCGACGAAAAATGCGATTTGATAAAAAAATTATCTGAGAAGAACTCCACACACATCTGAAAAACACCGGAGTGCATCGTCAAATTTCCCGCTTTTTAAATATGAGAGACCCTTCACCATACCAGTTCGAACGTCATTGATGTCAATATAATATGCCTGGTCAAATGCACGAGCAGATTCATTCAGTCTTCCAAGCATAAAACATGAATTGCTCATCACAACCCACGCATCTGCAATAGTTGGATTTATTTCAAGTGCTTTCTCAAGACATCGTATTGCGTCTTCATGCCGTGACAACATACTAAGAGAGAGCCCTTTCTGGTAGAGAGCTTTAGCATTCCGGGGATCGAGAGCCAAGGCACGGTCAAGCACTTCAATCGATTCCCGGTACCGTTTTAGGTTAATGAGGGCCATTCCTTTTTTTAAGAGAGCGGATAAGAAAAATGGATATATTTTAAGGGCGCGATCATAACAAATTATTTCTTCTTCATACCATCTAAGTTTGCCAAAAGCAAATCCTTTGTTCACCCATGCTGAAAGATAGCGAGGTCTGATTTCAATGGCACGATTACAACAGCGAACCTCAGCTTCAAACTTGCCAAGCATACCTTGTGCAACACCTTTGTTATTCCATGCCACAGCATTCTCTGGATCTATTGCAAGCACCATCTCACAGCATTTGAGTTTGTCCAAAAATCGGTCGAGCATGCCATAGGCAAATGCTTTGTTGTTCCATGCATCAACACACTGCGGATCCAGAACAAGCGCTTTATCGCAGCACTCGATCTCTTCTTCGTAACGTCCTAATTTCCCAAGGGCAAAACCCTTACCTACCCAAGCAAGTGCGAGTGTTGGATCTTCAGCAAGTGCGAGAGAAAATGACGTGAGAGCATCCGAATGTCGCCCCTCACGTCCTAATACAAGACCATCATGGTAGAATTCCCGGCCTTTTTGACGGGATTCACTTATTGGGGAAATGTCAGGCAGAGTGGACATTAAATCGCAATCCTTATGAGAGGACGATTATCCTGTGGAAATGCTTAGTGCCGGTGATATTTATTTTCACGGATTATGGAAAGGGTGAAGTGATGTCTTAAAAAGGTATTGTATAGTATGTATTGGATAAAGATATCGGGTTCACTTAAGGATAACAACATTACTTATGTGAGAATGATTTCAATAAAAATATAATGTTGTATCTCTAATATTCAGAAATTGTCATTTTTTCAAGGGAATACTGATGCAATATCTCCGGTAATCGGAGGTATCCTCTGCATTGCGATAACGATGATGCTCGCTGTTCTTGTTCTACTTCTCTTTCATATGCCTAATTTTGTATTGCAGGATTCTGAAGTGCCTGCAATTTTTAAAATAACCAAGATAACACAGGGTACACATTTTGATAGTATAATGGTAGTGAAAAATACGGGTTCAATCGGATATAAAAACCAGAACCTATACGCAAAGACCTATAAAAATGGTATCCAGCTGGATTGCGTCATTTCAACAATGAACGGGCATGATTTTATTAGTTCACACCATTTTGGTATCCAGAATATAAAGGGAATGAGTGGGAAAACATGGTACTCTAATTTAGCGATCAGTATCAATTACAAAGACAGGACGTTCGAAACAGGAGACAAGATCACATTCGAAGTTTTTGATAACACAACGAATCAGATCATCTCTCGCCATATATTCGCTGCGTAAAAAAGATCAATAAATAGATCAATAATAAAATAGATTGCAGATTTTTGGCTAATCATCCATTCGTTTGAATACACCTTTTTTTGCTTTAAGAATTTTACATTCGGGGCATCTCCAAGTATCTGGCACATCTTTCCATGCAGTTCCGCAGGCAACACCATTTTTTGGATCTCCTTTTGCAGCATTATAAATATAGTGACATTCCAGGCAAACCCAACGCTCGCATTTTGTATCTTGTGTCAAATCAATTCAACTCCTCGCAATAGTTTCTGGTATTCTGATTATTAAGTTAATATTTATGAATTCTCTCCTACAGGCAATCCTCCTTATCGTTGAGAGAACGAGGAAATGCAAGTCCACAATTTGCCAGATTGCGTGAACAAAGCCGCGCCACACGAATAGGTTCCGGAATCTTTCCCTCAAGAGTGAAATCATTACACAATTTCGAAGCATCTGTAAGACTCAGTCCCCAAGCCCGCAGGTAAATGGTCTTTTGCGTGTGAAGAGTAACAGGTAAACGCTCACCCAATTTCTGGTAGGCAGAAATTCTCTCCTCATCAAAGGGAAAATTATGCCTGATATCGACTTCCAGTCCGTCTGAATCTTCATAAGATACACAGATTATTGGTATTCCCGACTCATGTGAAATCCTTTCAGGGTCTACCACATTGAACCATGCAATAACGCAACCGGAAAGCATAATCACGTTGATGTCCATCCGGTCCAGATCTCTCACCATTCCGAGAATAATATCGGTAGCATCCATTCCCCCAACAGTCACTTTACCGAAAGAGAAACCATCAATACGGAGATCTTTTCGCATTACAACCCCTGCTAACATAGAGCTGATGCGACCGGAGAAACTTTCTGCAATTCCGAATGCGCGCAACCCTTTTTTTGGGATGTGCATAGAAGCACTTATGCCACTCTATTAAAAATACTATACCAATGAAATTCAACAAAGATGAGGTCTGCATATTAATTCCCACGTTGAATGAAGGGTTAACAATAGGTAATATAGTAAGGGAATTCATTGCGCTGGGGTATTATCATATTCTTGTCATTGACGGTAAGAGTACGGATAACACGGTTAAAAGTGCACGTGAAGCCGGGGCAACCGTCCGTACACAATCCGGCAAGGGGAAGGGAAATGCGATCATTGAGGCATTTGAGGTAATAGAGCAGCCCTATATCCTCATGCTTGACGGGGATGGCACCTATTCTGCAAAAGATGCTGAGAAGATGCTGACACCCTTATTTTTGGGATTTGATCAGGTTATCGGAGATCGCCTCATCAATGCTGAAGAGGGTTCATTTTCCCATCTCAATCTTTTTGGAAACCATATGCTCAACCTTCTCTTCAAAGTTGCCCATAGCCGGGATCTGCATGATATTCTTTCGGGGTATCGCGCATTTACTAAACTTGCAATCCTGCAGATGCACTTAAAAGAGAAGGGGTTTGAAATCGAGACCGAGATCTCTGTTGAATCGGTCAGAAACGGCCAGCGGGTTATGGTAGTACCGATAAAATATTCCAGCCGCCCAGGTACTGCCACAAAACTCTCGCCATTCCATGATGGCATTAAGATCGTCAGCACCATATACCGGCTTGCACGGGTGAACAATCCAATGTTCTATTTTGGCATGATGGGCATGTTCACCACCGTTCTTGGTTTACCCATTGGCGTCTTTGTAGTGATCGAATGGTTGCATAACATCGAACACATCCCGCTCACTATTCTCACCGTACTCCTCATTGTCGTTGGAATTGAGATCTTTATGTTCGGGATGATCAGCGATATGTTGTTGATCTTTCACCGGGAGATTATCCGGGAGATCCAGCTCCTTCAGCCCCCAAAACATCCATAGTACTTTTTTTAAAATATAATAATCAGAAAAAACTTTATTTAGAGAAAATATTTTTTCAGGGCAAGTATACGACAAGAGTGCTCGGCAAGCGAAGTATACACGTACGCTTCATCGAGCGTTGCACAACCAGCAAACGTTCCATGTCCTCTAGCAATTACAAGTTTAGATGTTAAGAGTGCACGGGCAACATTATCGGCAATCTCCTGCGTGCCGGGTGCACCCGCAACAACGGGGATGCGCGGGCAGAATATCTCTCCTTCACTATCTTCGGGAATTATCTCATTCATGACAAGAGATGCCGCAACTGAATACGGGGGATGAGCGTGAACAATCGCGTCATGGTTTGTAGTGGAATATACCGCGCGATGCACCCGGTATTCACTGGAAGCTTCTTTCGGTGCATCACCATTAAGAGGAACAAAAACAGGCTCAGTGGCAATGTCAAGACAGGTTCCTGTTCGTTTGATAAAAAACCCGTCTCCCCTTCTCACGCTCATATTACCAAAGTTCCCCCCGACAAGATGTTCTGCAAACAGCCGTTTTCCTATCCGTTTAAATTCACCAGAATACATTCACTGCACCTCTTCTTCCCACAGAATTCTTTTGTATATTCCATCATATGAGCATGAGTCTGCTGGTAGACTCTGTGATATTCAGGAAGGACGCTCTCAAACAGGAGTTTTAATTTCTGACGTTTATCATTAACATCCGAATATCGTACTATTCTCTTAGTATAGGCATCGATAACAAAACTAGTCCGCAAAAAACCATAACACAGTATATTATCGGCAATCTCTTCACAGATTCCCTTCACTTTATGCAATCCAGCCCGAAGGATTTGTGTAGGGAAATTACGCATATTCTCTACACAACTAAAGGATTCCATAACGTGATTCACGAGAGACTGCAAGCGCTGTGCTTTTTTCCGGTAAAATCCTGTAAAGCATATTGCATATTCAATATCCTGCTTTTCAGCAGAATATAACAACTGCATGGAGTCCAGTCCATTCTTCTGCAGCTCATGAAGTCCCCGCTCAACATTCTCCCACCAAGTCTGTTGAGTGAGAATTGCACCAATCATCACTACGTCGGTGTCGCCCGGCCACCAGGCAATTTCGCCATAATGACCGGCAAGAGACCGGACAATACGCTGTATCTTAACGGAACTGGATACCGACATCTCGCATCTTGTTATATCGTGCAATATTGAGAAGGAGTGGGGTGAGCGACTCCACCATACAGGAAGCCGCAAGCGGGCCGGCATCAAATGCCTGAAGTTTCGACACTTTATTCACAATATCCATGACTTCACGTTTTGCCGAAGCATCGTCTCCGCATACCGGAACAGAATACGCTAGGTCCTCATCAAGTGCTTTCCACTTGTTCGCAGCAATTGTGTTAAATGCAGTGCAAATCTTTGCTCTCGGGGGGAGGAGTCGTTTTATCATGAGAGCTGCAGATCCGTCATTTGGGGGGACACAGGTAAAAAAATCACGTTTTTCCATCGGATTGACAGGACTAATAACAGTCTTTCCTTCAAATCCATGAAGAGTTACGATAGTACCTTCAAGATGTTTAAAAGGGATAGCAAGAATAACAATATCTGCCTCATCCACTGCAGTCTGGTTGGTGACACCAGTGAGTGAACATTCATGCCCCCTTTTTTTAAGAGTCTCGGTTCCTAATTTACAAGTCACTTCAGCTTTCTCTTTCTCGCGTGAACCTACAATAACATCAAAAATGGGGGAAAGACGCATTGCCATCCCTTCACCTATATCACCGGTTCCCCCGACAATTCCAATTTTCACGTTATTCCACCAGCGGTTTTAGGAGTTTTTCAAGGGTCGACAAGTCCGTCACACCTTCCATGGACTGCACAACTTTCCCATCTTTTTCAATAATAAGGGTTGGCACAACACGAATCCCATATTTCTCTGCAAGATCCATATGCTGGTCGATATCAATTTTCTTGATCTCAACTGCATCACCCATCTTTTTTGCAAGTTCTTCAAGGATGGGCGTCTGCATTTTGCAGGGACCGCACCATGTGGCAAAAAAATCAAACAACACTGGTTTGCTCATTAAACATACCCGGAAGAGTAGTCGATTAAAAAAAAGATAAATCTATGGTATTGTTACTTGGATAGAATCTGCATGATGATCTTGCCATATGCCGGACGGGTAACCAGTACACCTACCAGAACCCCGAGAATGGTGATGATGGCGAATCCCTTGAGCGTAGAGAGATCCATCAGTGCAAGGGGCAGCATTGCAATTACTACAGTTGCTGCGGCAACAACGATGATCCCCAGTGCACGGGATAGTCTCTTTAAGTAGAGATTCGGTGACGGAACCTTTCCTTCATGCAGGATTTCATCTGTGATAACAACCAGTTGATCAATTCCAGTACCTACCACAGCAATGAGACCCGCTATTGTGGGAAGATCTAATTGGAATTTGATCAGGCTGATGATTCCAAGGAGGATGACGATTTCAGAGGCATTGATCAGCACCATGGGTAATACTATGCTTGGTTCACGATACCTGAAGTAGATGACAAGGCCTACAGTAATGAGAGCAAAGATACCCGCAAGCAAGGCCATCATCTTATACCGTTCACCTAATGGGGCAGATACTCCCCCGGAACCAGCGATCCCCACATCAACAGGCAGGGCACCTGCCCTTAAGTGAATCTCAAGATTTGTTGCGGCGGTAGTACCGGTTTTTCCTGAACCGGTTGATGCATAAAGTTGGCGTATGCTATCGGCTTGAAGTTTACTAGCAAGGTCCGATGACAGAGGAGCTGAATACACGGTTTTGTTATCAAGAAGCATAACCAGATTGTGGTGTTCTGGATCTGCTGTTGCACCGAATTTTATTGCCCCATCACGGAATGCGACTGCACCGGTATCGCTTAATGTAAATCCCACACCCCAGCGGTCACTACCTGCAGGTTCCTGGGAAGGGTTCTGGACACTGGTGATAGAATCGCCAAAAATAACGTGTTCGCTCTCATTTCCAACTGTCAGGATACGAATCTCGAATTTACCCTGCTTCCCTACAATTTCCTGTGCCTGTTTCATATCCACGCCGGCAAGTTCGACACGGATATACCGCGCGATGTTATTCATGCCAGTTAAGGTGTTAACCTTTGCATCCTTAGTCCCAAGAGTATTGATCTTATTTTCAAGAATGCGCTTGACATCTTCTGCGGTTGCTTTTGAAACACCCTGCTGGTATGTTGTTAATTTTCCACCGGCTGCAGTGAAAATGGGATCAAGATCTGCCTGGGTATAATATTTTCGAATCTCCAGATGTGTGGGATCAACAAGCAGGACCTCGGTGTCCAGTTTCTTGGAAAGATCCGTTATAAATTCGTTAACCGGACGATCCGAAGTGAACCCAACAACTTCAGCACGGAATTCCAACTGAAGCCAAGACCCCTGCTGAAGATCAAGACCATACTGGAGATTAGAAGCCATATTGCCCTGCTGATCGATATGAGGGAATATTGCAATAACCGACAAGAGGATAAGAATGATGAGCGTGGCAACTCTCCAGTCAGAGATCAGTGCTTTTAACTCAGTTCCGTTCATTTGCTACCCCCTTTCAGAACATACCATTTTAGAATACCGACATTCGTCAGCCAAGTGTTCATGATATCAAATACCAGCCCGATTAAAAGCACAGCAGATATCTCCATGAGTATCTGCACAGAACCAAACCATGACACAATGAACAGTGCCGCTGTTGCAGCGAGTGTTGTCGAAGTCATGATGATACCGGTGGTGAACGCTCCGGATAGTTTTTCATTGAGTTTTCCCTGTCGTTTCAGAACACGGTTGGTTAGCAGGATATCGCTGTCGACAGAGTAACCAATCAGCATGAGCAGGGCGGCTACAGTTCCCAGTGAAAGAGGAATTCCGACAATGTTCATCGTCGCTGCCGTCATCACCATATCAGCAAAAGCTGAAAGAATGACTGCGACTGCCGGGACAAAGGTACGGAATGCCAGGAAGATAACAATCGCCATACCGACGAAGGAGAATATAAGTGCAAGGACGGCCTGATATTGCAGAGTTTTTCCAAAGGATTCTCCAATCTGGTCGATCTTTGCATCCGGATATTTTTGAGAGATTAGCGAACTCAGAGACCGGAATTTTACATCATCCATTGAACTGAATTTCAAAAATTTCCCGTTGTTTACTCCTTCACTGATATCAATTAGCGGATAACCCGAAAATGTTGACTGGATCTGTTCCCGTGTATCCGGTGTAATTACCGTTACTGCTGTACCACCGGAAAAATCAATACCTGGTGTAACCGGCATACCAGTATTAATCATATTCAGGGATAGCAGTACTATTGAAATTACAAGAAGTACGAGCGGGATTATCACCAATTGTTTCGGTGAATATTTTTCAATATCGTATTTGAACAATCCCATGCCCATATCATCTGTTAATCTACGATTAAATAGTTACCAGAGTTCTCATTGGCCAGTTTGAATCAGATCTTTTTATACAAGAGTTATCCTTTTTTTTAATTTCGCAGAAAAAAAATGTTCCTTTTAAAAATGACTGGATTTCCGTTCGGGGATTTAAAAACGCACAAAATCAATAATTATATATACGTGGACCTTTGACACTAGAACTATGAGATCTCCATCAGAGATCAGAAGAGTTATTGAAGGGCGTCTGCGATCCTACCTTTCCCGGGACAGGACTGGAATCCGGCGCGAAGTACTCAGGCTCTTTGTAAAGACTAAGTCAATCACCATTGCAGAAATTGTTGCAGAACTGCAAAAGCAGTTTGTTGTAACATTTCATGCAATTGCATCCATGGTTGGTATCATTGCTTCCCGGATAGGTATACTCCATGCTACACGAAATGCTGATGGAGTGAACAGCTACGAACTTAAGGAAAAATACTTCGATGTTGTGATCAGGATCGTCGGTGTCTGCTGATTTAATGTCTTGATCCATAACCGTTTTTACCAAAGCCTTTCAATAATAATAGCATCATGCATACCGATTCCTATGACCGCTCTGGTTTGAGCGAGGTCACAATTCTTCCAGATGTGATTGATTTTATCAATAAGCGGAACTGCGATTTTCGTATCAGTACTTCCTGTGGGGGACCTATCCTTTTACCGACAACGATAAAGCCACCCAAAAAAACCGACCTTCTCTTAAAAGCAGGAGATCATACCATCTATGTATCCATTCATCAGGCACGGTTCCTGCACACTATCCATATGGAAATGATACCGTTCTTTGATGATAATGATCTGATCAGGCACGAACGCTGATGAGTTTTGAAGAGATCTCTCACACAGCTGACGTAAAAATACGGGCACGGGCACTGACTCTCGATGCACTTTTTACCGAAGCATTTCTAGCGCTGATGCAGATAGTATACGGAACCGATCGTAATGACGGAATAATCAAAGAGATCAGGATCGAATCTGACAATATTGAATCACTTTTATGCGATTTCCTCTCAGAAGTGCTTTTTATTGCTGAAGTTGATGGATTGGTTTTTTCACGTGCTGAGATAACCATTGAAGACCTACACCTGACTGCTTTTCTTTCTGGAGAACCATTTGATCCTCTCCGGCATTCCTCAGGAACTGAAGTGAAAGGGATCTCCTATTCAGGACTCGTTATCCAGAAGAATGCGAACGGATATATGCTGGATATCTTATTTGATGTATGAGGAGGGTCCGAAAAATGGGAGATGGGCATGCAGAGATAAGGGGTTGGATCAATAATTCAATAGATTCAACGAGGAGGGTGATCGATGATTGAAGGTGTGCGACATACAGGGGTGAATGAATGGGAAGTACCCCTCGGGTATGTACCGGGTATGAGAGTTCCGGGAAAATTTTTCCTCTCGGAATCATTAGGAAACAATCTGGAACACGGTGCAATTGAACAGTTGGCAAACGTAGCTACCCTGCCTGGCATCATCCGCCATTCCCTTGCCATGCCGGACATCCACTGGGGCTATGGGTTTCCCATAGGTGGTGTTGCAGCATTCTCCCTTGATGAGGGAATAATATCTCCCGGAGGCGTTGGCTTTGATATCAACTGCGGTGTCCGGTTACTCACAACACCACTTGCTCGGAAAGATATTTCCGGGCGCCGAGACCTTATCGAGGAACTCTTCAGGGCTGTACCTACCGGGGTCGGGGGAAAGAGTACACTCAGGATATCCCCGCCGGATCTCGAACGGATGATGATAAAAGGAGCAAACTGGGCGGTGGATGCAGGATATGGCGTCAAATGCGATCTCATCCGGTGCGAGGATAGCGGGTACATGAAAAAAGCTGACTGCCATGCTGTGTCGACAAAAGCAAAACAGCGCGGTGTCCCACAAGGGGGAACCTTGGGATCTGGTAACCATTTTCTCGAGATGCAGGTCGTGAGCGAGATCTTCGATCCCGAAGCAGCGCGGGCATTCGGGCTCCATTTGGGCCAGATCTGCTGCATGATCCACTGCGGGTCAAGGGGACTCGGCCACCAAGTCTGCACCGATCATCTCAAACTCCTTGAAAGTGCCACAAAAAAATACCATATCACCATTCCGGACCGACAACTCGCCTGCGCACCCATCACATCGATGGAGGGTAAGGATTATTTTGGTGCAATGGCCGCTTCAGCCAATTATGCCTGGGCAAACAGGCAGCTTATAACCCATACCGTGCGACAGGTGCTTGCAAAGATGTTCCGGATCGATTACGAATCCATGCCACTGGTCTATGATGTGGCACACAATGTTGCAAAGATAGAAGAGCATGAAATAGATGGTAAGCGCATGAACATCTGCGTTCATCGCAAGGGTGCCACCCGCGCTTTTGGACCGAATAGTGATGAACTTCCCTATGATCTGAAAAAGATAGGACAGCCGGTCATCATTCCCGGCAGCATGGGCACGTCATCCTTTGTACTGCATGGAACAAAGATCGCAATGGAAAAGACGTTTGGCAGTACCTGTCATGGGGCAGGGCGCATCATGAGCCGTACACAGGCAAAGAAAAGCCTGAGCGGAAAAGAGATCACGGCAAATCTCTTAAGAGCAGGTATCATTGTAAGGGCCCACAGTGAAAATGCAATCGCTGATGAAGCACCTGAGGTGTACAAATCCAGTGATGAAGTTGTGAATGTTGTACACGAGGCAGGGATATCACGGCTGGTTGCGCGCCTTTCACCATTAGGAGTGATCAAGGGATGACTTGCAGGGCCGGGTTCGTCTGGGGAACATCCCAGCATTTTAACCGTTTTATCGAAGATTGCGGGATCACCTGCGAACTCGTCACCCCTCACATGCTGGCAGCCCCGTTCTACCGCCAGACATTTAACTGCCTGATCATCCCGACAGGTTTTGCAAATCCCCTCTATTCCAATCTGCTGCCGGCCCTCCGGGCTTCATCAACACGGATAGAAAAATTCGTTGTGAACGGTGGGAACCTGCTGATCTATGGAGCAGCCACGGAAAAACCGGATGTGTACGACTGGCTTCCATTCGCTGTAACCTACCAGCACGACTGCTACCCGAGAAGGATAGACTGTGATCCATCCTCCGATTTAGGGACACTAATCGACGATTATGATCCTTTATGCATCGAATGCGATGGCTCATTCATATCCCACGAGGGATGCATTGTTGGCAGGTCAGGGGACTCTGGTGTTATCATCGAAAAGCAGATAGGAAAGGGAAGAATTGTGGTCACCAGTGTGCACGAATATCCCTCCAGAAAATTCCTGACCGCATTTTGTTCTGAGGGTTTACCAACAATTTTTTAACAACATTTTTTTTAGAGCGGTTCCTATTCGCGAAGCTTCCCAGGGAATTTACCCTATACACAATATTCTTCTAGATAGAGAATGACCAGAGTTATAAGAGGAGTCCAATGCACCGCTATATGTTATCCTGCAGCGCAGAAGCTGGCGATCTTGAACCTATCGTAATTGCTGTCCACGAACTGATACACCGTCTTCCCGTTACGGCAAAATCGCTGGAAAAAGATGGGATCCGGGTTGAAGATGGCAGGGTCATCGACCGCCATTATAACGGCCCGGTTCTCATGGAAGCAATCGCAACAAACCGCACGATAAAAATTACTCCTTCCAGCGGTGCGTATAAGGGGGTTCCCGTAACAGTCACTCCTATCAGAGATAAAGAGGGAAGTGCAATCGGTGCAATTGGTGTGGTCGATATCACCGGCATTTTTGATCTTGCAACGCTCATGGAAAACCAGTCTGCAATAATTAAAGAGGTGTGTGGCAAAAATCCCTGTCCGCTTCCCTCAGAACAAAGTGGATCCAAACGGTGAGATGTATGCTTGATTCCGCATTCAAAGTACTTGAGATCCTGGAACGAGCAGGTGTACCGATATCCGGAGAGACGATCAGCAACGAACTAGGAGTCACCCGGTCTGCGGTATGGAAGCAGATCAAAGAGCTCCGCCTGATGGGATATACCATCACTTCGTCGCAGAAAGAGGGATATCAGCTCACCCAGACGAGTGAAAAACTGCTCCCGTACGAGATTCATAAAAACCTCCGGACCCAGTTTATTGGCAAAAATCTGCGCTACCTGGAAAAAACCCCTTCCACAAATGCAGTCGCTAAACAGCTCTGTCAGGAAGGGAATGTAGAAAAACTGGATGGAGCCGTGATCATAGCTGAAGAGCAGAGCGGGGCTGTGGGAAGGATGGGGAGGGCGTGGATCTCTCCGGGCGGGGGGATCTGGATCACCATTATTCTCAAACCTGCAGTTCCGGTCGACCACGTTTTTATGATCACTATGGCAGGATCGATTGCTATCGCCAAGGCAATGCGTAGGGAGTTCGAGCTCGGTGCGCTGATCAAATGGCCTAATGATATTTTCATTGGCAACAAAAAGGTCGCCGGGCTTCTCCTAGAGCTTGCAGCTGAAGCAGACACGGTCCATTATTGTCTGCTCGGAATCGGCGTGAACGTTAATGTTCCCCTCAGCAATTTTACACCCGAACTCCAGAAAGTCATTACTTCCATCAGTGCGGAAGTTGGTCATGAAGTCGACCGGGCAGCATTCCTTGCCCGGATCTTAAAAGAGTTCGAGAGCAGGTACCTGCTTTTAGAAGAAGGAGAGTACGACTCCATATTACAGGAGTGGAAGAGCCTGTCATGCACGCTCGAAAACCATGTGCAGATCCGTACGCTTAAGAATACCTTTGAAGGAGAAGCCGTGGATATCGATGCATTCGGTGCCCTGATCATACGAAAAGAGAATGGCAGACTCGAACGGGTTATTGCGGGTGACTGCTATCAGCATTAATAAAAAGCGGTATTTTTTTATCGTCAACCACTAAATTTTTTTAGGTTGACGATGTTTGGGGACCTGAACCGATCCAGAACTCTTGCTCATTCTGCAGTATTTTTCGCACTTATTACCCTTGGCAGCTGGGTATCGATACCGTTCTTTCCGGTACCGCTGACACTCCAGACACTTTTTGTTCTGCTCTCTGGGGCAGTCATGCACCGGTATGCAGTGATCCCGGTCACGCTTTACATCCTGCTGGGTGCGTTAGGATTACCAGTCTTTCACAACGGAATTGCAGGATTTGGGATCCTGCTTGGTCCAACAGGGGGATACCTGATAGGGTTTATACCCGCTGCTCTTATAGTGGGACTGGCATATGAGACAGAGAATGCCCATATTCACATCATCGGACTCACGCTTGGAACATTGATCATCTATACCTTCGGGATCAGCTGGCTCCTGTATTCCACCGGTATGGGTATTGCTGCTGCACTTGTAATAGGAATGCTCCCGTTTGTCTTGGGAGATGTGGCGAAGGCGTCTGCAGCATACCTGATCGCTCAGAGACTTCCATGATTGAACTGTCCAGGCTAAGTTACCGGATGATCATGATTGATTCCCTCACGATACCGCCTGGGATTACTTCCGTGATCGGACCAAACGGGAGTGGCAAGACAACTTTGCTCCGGCTCTGCTCCGGTATTGCTGTGCCGGAAGCTGGTGTGATCTATATCGATGGCAAAACGCCACGGGAGACAGATGTCGGTTGGGTAAACGAGTTTCCCGACAAAAATATTCTTTTTTCACGAGTGTCTGATGAGATCGCATCCAGCCTTCGTTTTTCCCACCAGCCCTGCGGGGAAATTGATGTCGCAGTAAACACAATTGCCCAATTGATGAATATCACTTACCTTCTCGATAGAACAATAAAGGAACTTTCCGGTGGGGAAAAAGTCCTTGTAGCACTCGCATCTGCTCTGGTAGAGCACCCAAAGATCCTAGTGCTGGATGAATATGACTCCCATCTGGATGAGACCCGCTGCCTCCAGATCGAAGAACTGATACGAACATCTGGAGTACCGTATGTAATTCGCTGCACCCAGCAGATGGAAACAGCCGCCCGGGGGGATTATCTCCTTGTCATGGAAAATGGCCGGATTACGGTCAGCGGAAATCCTATCGAGGTCTTCGCATCTCTGGATCAGACCTCGTTCTATCCATTGTCATGGCGGTGCAATGTATGAGACTTCAGCTCAATGCAGCACGTGCCTGCCGGGGAGACTGGTCGCTGAAGGCAGAGGGCACTTTTGGTGAAGGGGTTCACCTGGTAAGCGGGGATGTCGGAAGCGGAAAATCGACCCTTGCCCTGATGATGGCCGGACTATTGTCTCTATCGAATGGTACAATAGCAAGGAATGGCATCAGTTCGAGCATGATCTCCCTGCAATTTCCCGAATATCATGTGACCGGTTCTACTGTTGCTGAGGAATGCATGTCCTGGGGACTGGATCCCGGACCAATACTTTCCGAACTAAATCTTATGGATAAGCAAGATCGTGCTCCGCTGACGTTAAGCCGCGGTGAATTAAAACGCCTGCATCTTGCCTGCATGCTGGTAAAAAAGTACGATCTTCTCCTGCTCGATGAACCATTCAGTTCACTGGACGCTCGGGAAAAAGAACGAATCTGCAAACTCATCTCCCAAAGGACAAGCGGGATTACGGTGCTGTTCACTCACGAGCAGACCACATTTCCCAGTGTCGATTACCTGTGGGAGATACAACAGGGCAAGTTGATAGAACGCGGAGAGATGCCAGGTGCCCTTCATCACTGGACGCATGCACCGGTTCTGATAAAAAAACTCATCGCATCCGGAAAGTGTCTCAAAAATATTTCACCATCGGATCTTATAGAGGCCGTATGCATGACATAAGAATGCGGATAGGCACGGCGACACTCCTCACCCTTGTCGCATTTTTCAGTGTGCCCGGAGCAGTGGGAGTCTTTGTATGGTGGCTTGTCTTCACGCAACGATTGCAGGAAGTAAAACGAATAAGGATCATTGCCGGGACACTTGGCATGATTGCACTTGCGGCACTCTTCATCTTTGTGGCTGGCGGGGATGGGGGGGCCTATTTTATCAGAATGGGTGCAATCATCTTGATCGGGATCTGGCTCTATAGCGAGCAGGGGTCGGGAGAATTTTTGCATCTCGGGGTCTGGTTATTGGGAAACCGGATGGGATTTGAGTTAGGGATGATCGCCGAGATGGGGGTGCAGATGGCAGAATCTCTTGCCGCAGATCTCGAACGCATCCACATGGCGATGACCATCAAAGGACAAAAATTGGGGGTGAAAACACTCGTGCCTGCCGGGCTCATTTTGGTAAGCGATGCACTGGTCCGGTCCCAGGATACTGCGGAACTGATGGCAGTGAGAGGTTATAATGAAGGGGGTTCATTCTGTCCGCAATTCATTCACCAGCGTTATGATCTGATTCCGGTTATGGTGGCAATTGTATTGGGATTTTTGGCATTCGTTCCCGTTAGTGAATTTTTAATACTTTACCGGTGAATTTTAAGAGGCTGAATAAATTCCTGCCGGCCTTTTGAGGTTTACCCAATGCACCCTGCCGCTCCCAAAAAGATACTTATCACCGATACTACCCTCCGGGATGCCCACCAGTCCCTCATCGCGACACGGCTCCGGACCGAGGATATGCTCCCCCTTGCACGGGAGATTGACCACTGCGGTTTTTTTTCGGTTGAAGCTTGGGGCGGTGCCACTTTCGATACCTGCATACGGTTTTTAAACGATGATCCCTGGGATAGACTGCGCGCACTCAAAGGGGAACTCAAACACACGCCCATCCAGATGCTCCTGCGCGGCCAGAACCTGGTCGGGTACCGTCACTACCCGGATGATGTAGTTGACAAATTCGTCTCTGCCGCCAATAAAAACGGGGTGGATATCTTCCGGATCTTCGACGCCTTGAACGATATCCGCAATATGCAGCGCTCCATGGACCAGGTGAAAAATGTCGGGGCACACCTGCAGGGCACACTATCCTATACAACCAGTCCGGTTCATGCCACGAAGACTTTCATCGATATGGCCCAAGAACTCTATACGCATGACTGCGATTCGATCTGTATCAAGGATATGGCAGGTCTCATTATGCCGCGTGCAGCACGGGAGTTAATTACCGGCATCAAGAAGACGGTGGACATTCCAATCTGTCTGCACAGTCATTCGACAAGTGGTGTTGCCCCCATGAGTTACCAAGCGGCAATCGATGCGGGTGTTGACATTCTGGATACAGCAATGTCCCCCTTTGCCATGGGAACATCCCAACCTCCGACAGAAAGTATTGTTGCATCCCTGATCGGCACCCCACGGGAGACCGGGATCGACCTGATCAAACTCCGGGCGGTCCGCAACATATGTATGCAAATCCGGGAAAAATACGCGGGTCTAGTAAGCCCAATATCCGAACGCATAGATAGCGATGTACTCATCTATCAGCTACCGGGAGGCATGATCTCAAACACTGTCTCCCAGTTGCAGGAGCAGGATGCCCTAAACCGGTGGGAAGAAGTGCTTGCAGAAATTCCCCGAGTGAGAAAAGATCTCGGCTACCCGCCGCTGGTTACTCCCACAAGCCAGATTGTCGGAACACAAGCGGTCCTTAACGTACTGGTGAATGGCCAGCGGTACCGTAACGTGACGAAGGAAGTCAAGGACTATATGCATGGACTCTATGGTAAGTCCCCAGGACCGGTCAGTGAAGAGATACGGACCCTGATCATTGGCAATGATACGGTCGTTACAGTCCGTCCTGCCGACCTGCTCGAACCTGCGTACGAATCCATGAAAGCCGAGGCAGAAAAAGCGGGATTCGTGAAAAAAGAAGAAGATATTCTCACATATATTCTCTACCCGGCGATTGCCCCCTCGTTCCTTAAAGGTGAACGAACCCCAGAAGCAATCCCCCAGAAGCATACCGTAACAAAACCCGTATCTGATATACCCAGCCAGATGGAGGTCGAGGTGGACGGTGAAGTATTCTCTGTCCGTATTGTCTCGGTCGGAGGGAACAGTGTAAGTGTGACCAGTGTAACGCCACAAAAGATTCCACGGGGTGAAGTAGCCGGTGGTATCAAGAGTAACATGCAGGGAATGGTACTGCAGGTGTCGGTGAGCCGTGGGGCAACAGTTAAGAAAGGCGACACCCTGATGGTCCTTGAAGCCATGAAGATGGAAAACCCCATTCACAGCCCGGTCGATGGAAAGGTCATCGAGATCTTTGTTGATACCGGCGATGTCGTCCAGAATGGCGATGTCCTGCTGGTGGTGCAATGAAATTTTTCGAAAAACTCTTAATCGCCAACCGGGGCGAGATCGCGATCCGCGTAATGCGCGCCTGTCGTGAACTCGATATTGAAACGGTAGCCATCTACTCATCTGCCGACAAAAATGCACTCCATGTCAAATACGCTGACGAGGCATTCCATGTCGGCGATGCCCACCCCTCCAAAAGTTACCTCAACATGGAAAGGATCGTTGATATTGCCAAAAAGAGCGGGGCCGAGGCTGTGCATCCGGGATACGGGTTTCTTGCCGAGAATTACCGATTTGCCAAACTCTGCCATGACGAAAATGTTATCTTTGTCGGCCCGCGCTGGAAGACTATCAAAGCCATGGGATCGAAGATCGGTAGCAAACAGATGATGCAGCAGGCCGGTGTCCCGGTAATTCCGGGCACTGAAGGTGGGATCAACAATATTGACGATGCAAAGACAGTAGCCGCAGAGATTGGTTATCCGGTGATAGTCAAGGCAAGTGCCGGGGGAGGGGGCATAGGTATGCAGATTGTGCAGGACGAAAAAGCACTTGAAGATGCGATCACCGCCAGCATGCGCATTGCCCAATCTGCATTCGGGGACGCCACGGTGTTTATCGAAAAATATCTAGTCAAACCCCGGCACATCGAATTCCAGGTGCTTGCCGATGAACACGGCAATGCCGTCCATCTCTATGACCGGGAATGCTCAATCCAGCGCAGGCACCAGAAATTGATCGAGGAGGCACCCTCCCCGATTATGACACCTGAACTGCGAGAGCGGATGTCCCGGTCAGCACTCAAGGTTGCAGAAGTATCTGATTACACAAATGCCGGGTCGGTTGAATTCCTCTATAGCCAGGGAAATTACTATTTTATGGAGATGAACACCCGACTCCAGGTAGAACACACTATCACTGAATTTATCACTGGCATCGATCTGGTCAAGCAGCAGATCGCAGTTGCTGCCGGAGAATCCCTGCCCTTTAGCCAGGAGGATATTTCAATCCGGGGTCATGCCATAGAGTGCCGTATCAATGCTGAAGACCCCCTCAATAATTTTGCCGCAGATCCCGGTAAAATTATCCGCTACCGTTCACCGGGTGGACCGGGAATAAGAGTTGACAGTGGTATCCATATGGGGTACACAATCCCGGCGAATTACGATTCCATGATTGCAAAACTGTGTGCATGGGACAGCACACGCGCAGAGGCAATAAAACGGATGCGTCGCGCGATCTCCGAATACATTATCCTCGGTATACGAACGACCCTGCCTCTCCATTATGCCATTATGAACAACCAGCAGTTTGTTGATGGAAACACACATACACACTTCCTCAAAGAGGAGCATATCTTCGATACCCTGGAGCGGTACACCCGTGATGAGGAGACCCGGATGCAGACCCTTGCGGGATCTTTTGAACAGGGGAAAAAAATAGCCGCAATAACTGTTGCAGTCAACCAGTACCTGCAACAGAAAAAGGATTGATACCCGATTAAAACGGTCTATCAGAACCTTTAATAGTTTTTACTGCGTTTTTATTATGCACTTTTGTGCTGCGGTGGCCTAGCTGGTTAGGGCGCCAGACTCATAGGGTTTATCGAACGTTTTTTTGCGTTCAGACTTGAGACATCTGGAGATCGGGGGATCGTAACCCTCCCGCAGCATACTATTTTTCTTACAAGGCTTGTTTTTAATAATTATACGCTCATTTCTCATTCTGATCGGCAAATATACAGTGAATTGTTCATCTTTTGTTTTTATGTGACGATATATTTATTTACCGATTAATCAAACACCATACTGGAATCTCAGGTGAAATGATGCTTTTTGCAAATGTGGTTGTTGGATTAGTTCAATTAATTATTGCTGTTATCTTTGCCGTTGTAGCACTATATATCGGCTTTGCGGTGCTCAGTAAGATCACCAAAAATATTGATGAGGAAAAAGAACTCGCAAAAGGTAATGTCGCAGTCGGAATCCTTGTTGCAGCAGTATTTGTTGCAATTGCGCTTGTTGTCCAGTCGGGCGTATCCGGACTTTCCGTAGGAATCAACAAGGCCGTGAGTCTGGGAATCTTATCCGTTGATGGTCTTCTCGCAATAGGGGTTGCATTCTTCCAGCTTATTATTGGTATTGTGCTCGCTGTAGGGGCAATCTACCTTGCACTCTATGTTCTGGACAAACTAACAACAGGAGTTGAGGAATTTGAGGAACTTAAGAAAGGAAATATTGCAGTAGCAATCGAGATGGCCGGCGTTATTATCGCTGTTGCTGTAATTATCCAGTCCGGCGTTATTGGCATTACGGCAGCAATAATATAATCTACCTTTTTAGATCCTCATCCGATATAGGGTTTTTTTAAGCATCATCATCTTTGAGCGGAGAAACAATAAAAAATCACATTTAACAAATCAAATTTGTTCGTATTGACCTAGGTATTTTCTCACAAGTCAGGTACATGCCATTTTTTTACTGTCCGTACCGATTAATCGTCTGGATTAGCTCGGCAAAGCCTTCCATCTCCATGGCGAGAACCTGACCGCGGGACATCCCCATACTAGTTTCAGCATCCGCAGTCAGCATATCCGGCCCACGGATCACCTCACGCTTCACACCATCTCCAGACAGTATTTTCTGTGCTTCGGGATCGAATACAAATGCACGCCCGGGTATGATAATCGCTCGCTCAAGTGCAGATACCTTGAGTTTCTGAAGATCATCTGTTGTAATAAGACACGCAATCTCCTTGCTCACAGAAACAACAGGTACTTTAGCGCCACAGGCAGAAAGGATTTTTTCAATATACGGAGCTGCCACACTACCACTGATAACAGTAGCCTTCCGGTTTATCCGGGGAAGTTTTTGGATCAGTTCCGGTTCACTGATAATCGCAAATGGAGAGCCAATATCCGGATCCCAAAGGGGAGTTCCAGAGATCTTCATTTGAAATTTCCCACTCAAATCAGCAATCAATTCCCGAAAAGATACCACCGTCTGGACCTGCTGGTTTTTGATAATCGGACCATTTCCAAGGATTAATCCTTGTTCAATCGCATTTGCAAACCGCATCAGGATTAATCCTTTTGCTCCACAAGTATCCAGCCATTCGCAAGTGTGCTCGAGAATTTTCCCGTCATTGATTCCCGGAAGGACAACCGACGCAGCGTAAACATCAGCAACCTCACACAATCGTTCCACAATTTTTAAAGAGGTTTCAGGAGTTGGATCATGCATGTAACGCTTGCGAAGCGCTGGGTCGGATGCAAAGACAGTAAACGATATTTCTGAAAGACCATTATCGATCAGGAGATCGGCAACTGCAGGATCATCCCACCCTTTCCCGCTCGTATAACCAATATGGAGCGGGGCCTCCATACTGCCAAGCAGTTCAATAAGTTCTGTAAATCGTGGATAGCAGCTCGGATCTCCGCCTCCACTTATTGTGATCCGTTCAATATCTCCACGTTTTGTCTGAAGATTTGCAAGAGTTTCGTCAGCGATGGTTTTTAGATCCTTAAATCCGCTGTATTGTTCCTTGACGCCTCGGGTGCAGTAATCGCATCCTTTTTTAAATGGGAGACAATACCGGCATCCCAGTGGCTGGACACCCTTGACGTTTTTGAAATAACAATATTCGCAGAACCCGCGGCAGTTAACGCCCGGACTTCCCCCGATGTCAACGGTCAGGTGAGCCATTTTCTTGTATTGTTATCTCCGTTCTTTATTGTATAATGTGTTTCCACATGAGCTTGCCGAGATAATTACCTTTATTTTATGGCACATGATGGCAGATCCCTTTAAAAGTGTCTTTTGAAAGGAAATTCCAAGAGATTATTTACAGCCGTGACTGAGCACCATCTTTTTTACGTTTCAATGATTATAGTATATGGCGCCTCAGTGGCTTAGTTGGCAGAGCGGCTGACTTGTAATCAGCAGGTCCCGTGTTCAAATCACGGCTGAGGCTTTATTGTCTTTTTAATTAGAACATTCACTGTTCGATACTTATCCATAGAGGATTTTTTTCACAGTTCCGATCATTTTTTTGGAAAAGTAAGGATAAAGAACAATTAGTGCCTTGATAACGGGATAGAACAGAACATACTGCAGATTTTTTCCTTGGGTGCGGTAATTAAATAATTTGATCTCATTTTTTATCCGGAAATTCCAGCTACGCCAGATCCGGTCCGGAACATGGGTAAGATTGACAATAGGTGAACCCCCTTCATCCGCAACAATATCAAGATATTTTTCTATATCCGGAATCAGACCGTTATCTGTAACATACTGCCAGATAGGGGTTTCGGGAAATGGAAGGAGGTAATTCACCGAAGGGGTTCCTACATGAACATCTTTGAGGAATTGGATTGTTTCATCAACGGTTATTTGTGTTTCACTAGGAGATCCAATAACAATTTGAACAGGACATATAAGCCCAACATCCTTTGTCATAAGCGTGATTTCTTTGTTTTCCTGAAGAGTTACACCTTTCCTGTATTCTTTAAGAATGCTTTCAGAACCCGACTCCTGCCCGTAATTAATGCCCACGCATCCGGTCTCTTTGAGCCGCTTAAGCATCTTCAGTGTGATCCTATCAACACGGGCGCCTGACACTAAATAATAAATGTCAAGCCCTTCCCGATCAATCGCTTCACAAAACTCCAGCACCCAAACCTCATCAAAGTTGAAAAGTTCGTCAACAAAATCAAACCCGCGGATTCCATACTGTGACTGCAGAAATTTTATATGGTCGATTACGTAAGTAACACTTTGTTGGCGATATCCCCTCATGTGACGATAACAGAAACTGCATTTATTGGTGCAGCCCCTTGAAGTAATGAGGGGGACAAGAGCGCCGTCTGGTCCTACTTTTTCAAGGACTTGCTCCATGTCGAACTTCCTGATATTGTCTGCTGCAAAGACCTCAATAACATCAAAAATGGATTTATAATATTGTTTTAATTCGACAAGGTGATAGGAGGGCAATGGGATTTCATCAATATCTTCAATCTGGGGAGCTAAAGGGTTTCTCTGAATTATATCGGCTGCTTTGTATGAAATCCCCTCAATATCATTCCATCTTTCCCCCTTTCTGAATTTTTCCATGAAGCGGGGGAGCGTCAGTTCTGTTTCACCATGAAAAACAAGATTAATTTGCGTCTTTTCCAGTAAAAGCTGATAAACCGAGGAGAGGGGACCCCCGGCGATTTGAAAAATCTCTGGGTAATTTTTATGAATATATACGGATAATTTTTTTGTCCGCCCATAAGACGAGGCAATACCACCAAACCCAATGACATCTGGATTGGACTCTTGTATTTTTGCGTCCAGTTCTGCGTAATCGCCAGAATCGAACCGGATCAGTTCAAGATCATTACAATAAGGGTCAAATATCTCAACTAAATGACCGCCCCGCTCAAGGATCCCGCCAACGCACAACAACCCGAGAGGAAGGCACATACCTCCTTTTCCTCTTCGTGAGGGAACATTAATCAGCAGAACATGCATCGTATTCATTTTGTTTTGGATAATATATGTATTATCGACTTCAATTGTCTCGGCAGCCCATAAAAATAATGGAAAGCAACAGATTAATGCTCTTGAATGCGAGGACATAAATTATGCCACGATTTTATGATAGTAATACCGGCACGCTACAATTAGGTGCAAAATTGGATCATTACCCTTTTTCCCAAAGAGGCATCAGGAACGATGTTGGATAGGCAGTGTTCTAGCATGAAATATATCCATTAAAAAGAAATAATTCGTCAAATCATATGTACTGGATGCTGAATGGAAAACACAGATGTCCGAGTTTTTAGTAATATCTTCTTTCAATCCCTCATTCACCGCTGGTTAAAATGCGAAAAATGAATAAAAAATCCTTAAATCATTCTGTGATACCATCTACGCAATAGCTACAAAATAAGGAGTTTCCTCGTGAGATCCAAAAAACCCCAGAAAGACCAAGATAAACTCAAAAATATCGCCCGAAAAGTGCGCAGGGATATCATCCTGATGACCGCGAAAGCCGGTGGCGGGCATTATATGAGCTCGTTTTCCTGTGTAGAGATCCTTGTTTCCCTGTTTTTTGGCGAGTTCCACGGAGATGTAAATAATCCGGAAAATCCTGATCGGGATCGGTTTGTCATATCAAAAGGCCATGCTGCACCAGCCCTGTATGCAGTTATGGCAGAATGTGGATATTTTCCGGTTGAAGAACTCAACACCCTGCGGCAATGTGGATCCCGGCTCCAGGGTCACCCGATCAAGCACCGTTTACCGGGTCTCGACACCTCTTCAGGTTCCCTCGGGCAAGGAATCTCAACTGCAATCGGCATCGCTCTTTCGGGAAAGATGGACAAGCGGAAATTCCGGGTTTTTGTCGTGCTTGGCGATGGCGAGTGCCAGGAGGGAATAGTCTGGGAAGCCGCAATGTCAGCTGCCCATTTCAAACTTGACAACCTTATCGCGATCATCGACAAGAACAACCTCCAGATCAGTGGGCCTACAGACAAAGTGATGAGCCTTGGTGACCTGAAAGCCAAATGGGAAGCATTCGGCTGGGCTGTATTTGATGTGAATGGCCATGATATAGCAGACCTGCAGGCAACCTTTGAAAAGATCAAATCGGTGAAAAACAAACCCATTGCCCTGATTGCTGATACGATCAAAGGATGCGGTGTTCCTTTCATTGAGAACAACCTGCACTACCATACCGCATCGCTGACTAAGGAAGAACTGAACGCAGCACTCGAATACCTGGCCTGAGGACGAATAATTATGTACAACTTTTCACACTGCAGCCACACCCGGGATGCATACGGTCATGCCCTTGTGGAGCTGGGAAATGAGATGCCAAACCTGGTCGTGCTTGATTCTGATCTCTCCAGTTCGACCAAGACAGCAAAATTCGCAAAGAAATTTCCCGACCGATTCCTTGACATCGGCATTGCCGAGCAGAATCTCATCGATATTGCTGCAGGGCTTTCACTCTCGGGTAAGATACCCTTTGTAAGTACTTTTGCCATATTTGGCTGCGGCAGAGCCTGGGAACAGATACGCAACACACTCGCCCTTGACAATCTCACCGTCAACCTTGTTATGACCCATGCGGGATTGAGTCTTGGTGGGGATGGGGCAACCCACCAGAGCCTGGAAGATATAGCCATAATGCGAGTAATCCCCAATATGCAGGTGATCGTACCGGCAGATTCTGTTGAGACACGGGAAGTGATACGGTATGCCGCTAAGACCAAAGGTCCCAAGTATATCCGCATCTCCCGACGCCGGACCATGGATATTTTCCAGAAAGGAGAGTACCATTTCAATCCCGCTCAGTACCCGGTCATTGAAGACGGATCCGATGTAACGATCTTTTCCAATGGATGTATGTTACGTGAATCGCTCAAGGCAACCCGGGAATTAAAAAAACAGGGAATCTCTGCCAAGGTAATTAACCTTCACACGATAAAACCGCTGGCTAAAGAAATAATAATTTCTGAGGCAAAGAAGACCGGTGCCATCGTTACTGTGGAGGAGCACAATGTCATCGGGGGTATCGGCAGCGCGGTTGCCGAAGTACTGTCCCAGAGCCATCCGGTGCCCATGAGGATCATTGGGGTCAATGACCGGTTCGGCGGGTCCGGTCATGTCGAGGAGCTGTACCGGGAACTGGATCTGACACCGGAACATATCGGCCGTGCAGTCCACGAAGTTATGAAAATGAGGTGAACGATGAAGATCTTTCTTGATACGGCAAACATTAAGGAAATTTCACAGTATGCATATATCATAGATGGGGTCACGACAAACCCTACCCTGATGGCACAGGAAAAAACCGGCTACCTGATACGCGATCATATCACGGAAATTGCAAAGATAGTTCATGGCCCCATCAGTGTCGAAGCAATGAGCCAGACAGCACCAGAAATCGTGATTGAGGCGGAGGAACTTGCCGCTATCTCGCCAAATGTTGTCGTCAAGATACCAATGAATGAAGCCGGGCTCCAGGCAGCAAAGGTACTCCGTTACCGAGGGGTAAAAACAAACATCACCCTGATCTTCTCCGCAAACCAAGCCTACCTTGCTGCAAAAGCCGGGGCCACCTACGCCAGCATCTTTGTCGGGCGGCTCGATGATATAGGTCATGACGGAATGCAGGTAGTCAGCGATTCAATGGAGATATTCCGTCAACCTAAACTTGAGACGGAACTGATCACCGCCAGTGTGCGCCACCCGCTCCATGTAATCAATGCAGCCAAAGCAGGATCACACGTCATCACGATTCCCCCCAAAGTCCTCTCCCTCATGTTCAGGCACAACCTGACTGACGTTGGCCTGAAGAAATTCTCTGACGACTGGGCCCAGCTTGCAACGAAACAGGGTACAGGGATATAATGACGCTGGATATTGACAACTACATACGCCAGCATCAGGATGTTATCCAGAAAATTTCTGAAGATCAGGACCTGAAAAACAGGATTGTGGAGATATCGGCACTCCTTGTGCACGCGTACCGGAACAACAAGCGCCTGTATATCTTTGGGTGCGGGGGATCGGCTGCTGATGCCCAGCATATAGCCGCGGAGTTCATCAACAAGATCAATTTTCCCCGCCAGAGTCTGCCTGCCATTGCTCTCACAACCGACACATCAATCCTGACTGCAATCGGGAATGACGATGCCTTTTCCAACATCTTCAAACGACAGGTAGAAGGACTGGTAACACAAGGGGATATTGTTCTCGGGATTAGCACAAGCGGAACCTCGGAATCCATTATCCGGGGTTTAAAAGCAGCCAAGGCAAAGAACGCCATCACCCTGTTTTTTACCGGTGAGAAAGTAAAGGGCATTCCTGGTATCACTGACTATACCATCAATGTTCCTTCACCCAAAACACCGTTCATCCAGGAAGCGCATATTATGATTGCCCACATGGTCTGCACTTATGTGGAGAGTGAGCTCTTCCATGAGTGAGATCGAACAGAAGATTAAAAATATCAGCCTCTATACTCTTGATTTCGATGGTGTATTTACAGATAACCGGGTTTTCATAGATGAAAACGGCAAGGAAACCGTGGTATGCGACCGGAGTGACAGTCTTGGTCTTAAGATGCTCCGGGAAAAAAGGCCTGATGTTACCGTTATTGTGATCTCCAAAGAGACCAGCAGGGTTGTCAGGGCGCGATGCGATAAGCTGAAGATAACCTGCTATACCGGGATCGATGACAAACTCACCACATTCCAGAAGATCATCGCCGATATGAATCTGGAGCCTGCACAAGTAGCATATATGGGCAATGATGTTAACGATCTCGAATGTATGACCTATGCAGGTATCGGGGTCGCAGTCGCCGATTCTGACCCCAAAGTCCTTGCAGTAGCTGATTATATCACACGAAAAAACGGGGGACGTGGTGCCATCCGTGAATTCATTGATATTGTTTTAAGTTAATATTGGTTTTAGCGAACCTGCTATACACTAAAAAGGGGTCATTATGAAAACATTCGTTATTGCAGAAATCGGGATTAACCATAACGGGGATATTGCAATCGCAAAAAAGCTTATTGACATTGCAAAGAATGCGGGTTGTAATGCCGTTAAATTCCAGAAGAGAACTCTGGAGATTGTATACACCAAAGAACTTCTTGACTCACCCCGGGAAAGTCCGTGGGGCAAGACCCAACGCGACCAGAAGGCCGGACTGGAATTCGGAAAAAAAGAGTACGATATCATCAATGCGTACTGTAAGGAGAAAAAAATTGAGTGGTTTGCATCGGCATGGGATGTGGATAGCCAGAAGTTCCTCCAGCAGTTCAATGCAAAATTCAATAAAGTCGCTTCGGCGATGCTGACCCATCTTCCCCTTCTCGAAGTTATTGCAAAGGAGAAAAAACATACATTCATCTCAACCGGTATGAGCTCATTTACCGACATCGATCGTGCTGTGGAAATTTTCCGGAAAAACCAGTGCCCCTTCTCGCTATTGCACTGCGTATCAACATATCCTAGTGAGGATAATGAATGCAACCTTCTCGTGATGAATGAACTCCGTAACCGGTATAAATGCGATGTAGGATACAGCGGGCATGAGAAAGGTATCCTGCCATCAGTACTGGCAGTGGCACTGGGTGCCACAATCATCGAACGGCATATCACCTTGGATAAGAAGATGTACGGGAGCGATCAGGCAGCCTCGATCGATGAACCTGAACTCCGGTTGATGATGCAGCAGATCCGGGCAGTTCCAGGAATTCTGGGCAGTGGTGTAAAAGAAGTTTCGGATAAAGAAATGGGTATTGCAAAGAAACTCAGATATTTTGAGTAAAGTACCTCATTTTATGCACATTTATCAGAAAATCATGCGTATAATTATCCCAAAAAAATAAAATATTTCATATCAAGGGGGTTATCTGAGGTGAGATGCTATCTTTGTGGAAATGAGAATATGACTATTCTCACAAATACAATCAGAAGCGGACCGGGCACTGTTTTCTATTGCGAGAGATGCAAGCTCGGGAATCTTGAAGAGATCATCCCGACAAAAAAGCAGGATTTTTATGATACTGAATACCGGAAAAAGTTCGGGCCTGAATTGAACAAAACCTCCGAATATTCTGAAATCTTCGATGCGTATGTGAATTTTCAGGAACAACGGGTAGCGGCAGTCTTACCGTTATTGGATAAGAATTCACGGTTACTGGAGGTGGGTTGTTCCACTGGACATTTCCTTTACAAAATTAAAAATCATGTAAAGGAAGTAATCGGCGTCGATTACGACTCGGATGCTGCAGCATATGCCAGCAAACGATGTAACTGTATAACATACGGGATGGATCTGCTGGTCACACCACTTGAGGAAGAATCGTTTGATATCATATGTGCAATCCAAACCTTGGAACACGTGGAAGATCCCCTGTCATTCATTTTCATGTTAAAAAGATACCTTAAAAGGGATGGATGGCTGTACATCGAAGTCCCGAACCTCCTCGATCCGCTGCTTTCTCTTTATAATAACAAAGAGTATCACGACTTTTTCTTCCATGAAGCCCATGCATATTATTTCTCTCCGGAATCTTTGATGACTCTGATGAAAAAAGCCAGCCTTCAAGGTAAGATTCACTATATGCAAGATTATAATATTATGAATCACATCCACTGGCAATTAACCCACAGACCCCAGCCCGATTGTTATGCAGGACTGGGGGTTGCACGACTACCTTCACTGGTCACATCTGATCACAGGATCAAGAAAGAACTGGATGAATTCATGGCAAATGCTGACCAACAGTACAAGTCGATACTTGCTTCGCATGGTTATACGGATAATATGGCATTCATCGGGAAAAAAGGTAATTAAGCAGGGTATTTTCAAATGTCATCAGTAAAATATGTAGCGATCATTCCGGCTCGTGGAGGTTCCAAAGGTGTACCACGAAAGAATATTAAACTCCTGAAAGGATTTCCACTGATTGCATATTCCATTGCTGCCGCAAAATTGTCGAAAATAACGGATCGCGTCATCGTTTCAACAGAGTCTACTGAAATTGCGGAGATTGCAAAGAAGTTTGGTGCTGAAGTTCCCTTTCTGCGGCCAGATGAATATGCGCAGGACCGATCACCGGACATCGATTTTGTCCGGCATGCTATCGACTGGTTTGCAAAGAATGAGAAAGATCAACCGGAATTATTTGTGCATCTGCGGCCCACAACACCCCTTAGAGATCCTGTGCTAATTGACAAGGCGATCAGTGAAATCGCACATAACAACGAAGCAACGGCATTGCGATCGGTCCATGAACTGGCAGAACCCCCGCAGAAAATGTTTGGCATCGAACAAGGATACCTTACCGGGCTTTTCCCCAATGAAACCCGTCCGGAATACTATAACCTCCCTCGTCAGGTCTTCCCCAAGGCATATCATCCGAACGGGTACGTTGATATCATCCGGACCGGGTACGTAACAAATACCAACACCCTGCATGGGCCACGAATGATTGGGTTTGTTACGCCATTTACTATAGAAATTGATAACCCCGAGGATTTCAGCCACATCGAGTACAGCATCGATAAAGGATCACACCCGCTGTACGAATATCTGACTCAAAATTATTAACCAGTACATCCCACACTAACCTACATTCTGGAGAATAATCTATGTCGGGTTTTTCCTTTTCACGAAAACCGGTACATGTTCCAAAAATTCAAACAAAGTACCGAAAAATTTCCACAGCACTTCCGGTGCCGGAATCCATTCAGATCCTTGATGACCTCGACAAGTTCGAATCCCGATCAATGCACGGTCAGATGCCCATTGTCTGGGACCATGCAGTGGATTTCCAGATCAGCGACAAATACGGGAATACATGGATTGACTTTTCATCAACAATCTTTGTTGCCAACGCCGGCCACGCCAATCCGGAAATCTGTGAAGCATTAAAAAAGACAATCGACCGAAAACTCCTTCACAGTTACACATACTACACGGAAATCCGGAGAGACTACATCAAAAAACTCATCGAGTTTACACCTTCGCAGTTCGAGAAGGCATTTCTGCTTTCCTCTGGCACGGAAGCAACGGAATGTGCCCTCAAGCTGATGCGGTTACAGGGAAAAGCAAACGGAAAACAAAAACCTGGCATCGTCTCTTTTGAAGAGAGTATGCACGGAAGAACCCTCGGATCACAGATGATGGGCGGTACAGCTACCGCCCGGGAGTGGATTGGATATGAAGATCCCAACATCCACCGCCTTCCATTTCCCTATCCATGGAAGCTGAAAGATGAAAGTGGCCGACAGGTCTCAGGTGATGCGCTGTTCTCAGCTCACATCGAACAACTGAAAAAGAAAGGGATCAACCCGGAAACCGATATCTGTGGATTTATTCTTGAGTCATATATTGGATGGGGAGCCGTATTCTTCCCGGTCGATTATGTCCAGGCTCTTGTCTCATATGCCCACAAGCACGATATCATCGTCACCTTTGATGAAATACAGGCAGGGTTCGGCAGGACCGGCACTCTGTTTGCCTACCAGCACTATGGCGTCGAGCCAGACCTCATCTGTTGTGGCAAAGGGATCAGTTCGAGCCTCCCTCTTTCTGCAGTCCTGGGAACCCGGAAGATTATGGATCTGCCGGATATCGGGTCTATGAGCAGTACTCATTCTGCAAATCCGCTCTGCTGCGCTGCGGGTCTTGCCAACATCGAATTCATAGGATCCCATAACCTTGTTGACGAGTCGAAACGCAAGGGAAAAATCCTGATAGAGGGGTTAAAAGCCATACGGAAAAAGTTCCCGGACCGGATCTCTGAAGTGCTTGGAAAGGGGCTTGTTGCAGCGATCCTCATCATAGATCCCAAAACCCGGCTCCCGGATCCCCTCACAGCAAGTCTCATCTGTGAAAAAGCGATGCACAAGGGGCTCATCCTCGTGCATACCGGCAGGGAATCGATAAAGATGGGGCCCCCCCTGACTATTCCTGACGAAGCACTTTTGGAAGGACTCAAAGTTCTTGAAGAATCCATACAAGAGATTGTAAAACCCTGAGATACGCATGATCAGAACTGTGAGGCATGTGGGGATTGTGGTAAAAAAAATTGATGATCTCCTGCCATTTTACCGGGATCTGTTGGGTCTGAAACTGGTGAAAATGGTTCATGAACCCGAAGTGTTTGCAAGCGATCTGCTTGGACTTTCACACTGCCAGCTCATCACTGTCAAACTTGCAGCTGATGATGGAGAAACCCTTATCGAACTACTGGAGTTTGCATCACATCCCGGTAATCACGCAGCGGACGCGGAACTGACCAGTCCGGGTATCACCCATATTGCATTTACCGTCAGGAACCTCGATGAGCTGTATCAGAAACTGACCCTCGCCGGAATTACGTTTGTATCTCCTCCGTCAAAATCTCCCGATGGTTTTGCCAAAATCGCATTCTGCAGGGATCCTGCCGGCAATTATCTTGAACTTGTGGAAGCACTGTCGTGATATGCATCTGTTCAGGAAGAGGTAAATTCCCATGACCCGTATCGGTATTATGCAGGGGCGGTTGCTGCCTCCAATAAACAATACCATCCAGGCATTTCCGGGAAATGGGTGGCAGAAGGAATTTCCCCTTGCCCGTAATCTCGGACTGGATTGCATCGAATTCATTTTTGATGGCGATAACATTACCGGCCACCCGCTGATGACCGCTGAAGGACTACAGGAGATAATGAAACTGGAACAAGAGAGTAATGTTAAGGTTCTCTCGGTCTGTGCAGACTATTTTATGGCATATCCACTTCAGCGGGGGTCACATGATGAAAGACTGGCACGGGTGAAAATACTGCAGGATCTCATACGGAACTGCGCAAAACTCGACACGGGAAATATCATTATTCCCTGCGTCGATAACTCACGGTTGCAGAACGAGACCGACTGGGAAGAATTCAAATGCAGGCTGGGTGAATGCCTGCCGGTTGCAGAAGAATATGGGATCTGTCTCGCACTTGAGACGGATCTTGGACCCGATAAATTCTCCGGCCTGATGCGGGATATCGACCATGAGTACCTGAAGATTAATTATGACATCGGCAACAGTGCAAGTCTCGGGTATAATCCGACAATAGAATTCGAGAGTTATGGCAATTGGATAACGGATGTTCACATCAAAGACCGTGTGTATGGGGGAACGACAGTCCCTCTTGGCGAGGGAGACGTGGACTTTCCCCTTGTGTTTTCCCTTCTGCACCGCATGAACTACAATGGAATTTTTATCCTGCAGACTGCCAGAAAACTACCCGGTGGAGAGCAGGAGACCATCAAAGGATATTTAGATTTCATAGGCAAATATCTCCCGTGATGACTATGAACCCATCCCTTGATCTTACTAAAAAGGTAGCTCTTGTCAGTGGATCGAGCCGGGGTATTGGTAAAGGTATTGCGTATCATCTCCTTTCTCGGGGGGCGACCGTATACCTTACCGGACGTTCACAGAACGAACTGGACCTGACGTACAATGAATTGAGGAACCAGTTCCCGGATCATGTCTGTAAATTTCAGGGAGACCTGAGTAACACATCTACTATCGCAGGGCTGTTAAAGACTATCAATAATGAAAACGGACACATTGATGTGGTTGTCGCTAATATCGGTTCGGGCAGGTCACGGATGGGATGGGACATTCCGGACAATCTCTGGGATGAGAGCATGGAGATCAATTTCTTAAGTGCAGTCCGTCTCTCAAGAGAATCCCTTCGCTATATGATGGATGCAAAAAAAGGTGCAATAATTTTCATCGCATCGATTGCCGGTGTTGAGACCATTGCAGCACCGGTCCCCTATGCCTGTGCGAAAGCAGCCCTTTTGAGTTACATGAAAAACACGGCTCCGTTTGCAGCCCAACAAGGCATCCGGATGAATGCGATCTCACCGGGGAATATCGTATTCCCCGGAGGAACATGGGATCAAAAAACCCACGATAACCCGGAACTCACACAGAAATATATCAAAGAAAATGTCCCTCTTCAGAGATTTGGTACACCTGACGATATCGGATCTCTTGTCTGTTACCTCGCTTCAGATGATGCATCATTTATTACCGGAGGGAATTTTATTGTTGATGGCGGACAGACGAGGAGTATATAACCGATTTTTATGACAGATTCATCCCAGTCACGATTCAGGATCGACAAAGAAGTGGCAGTGATCACCGGAGGAGCAGGACTCCTTGGTTACCAGCACGCCCGGGCGATTATGAGTTCCGGTGGTATTCCGGTTCTTGTCGATATTAACGAGAAACAAGCGAAGGAGAAGGCAAAATTATTATCCGATACCTTATCCGGGGAATGTCACGGTTATTACTGCGATATTACGGATAAAAGAAGCGTGCAGGGTATCTGTTCGCAGCTCACCGACCAGTTCGGAGCAGTGAATATTCTCATCAATAATGCAGCAAACGATCCAAAGGTAACACAAACTCCAGGTGAGAAGCCCTGGTCACGTTTTGAACAATTTCCCGAGAATGTCTGGGATCTTGATCTTGCTGTTGCACTGAAGGGATCGTTTCTCTGCAGCCAGGTCTTCGGTTCAGAAATGGCCAGCCAGGAAAATGGTGTTATCTTAAATATTGCTTCAGATCTTGGAATAATTGCCCCGGATCAGAGAATTTACCGGAAAGAAGGAATTGCCGATGATATGCAACCGGTAAAACCAGTTACCTATTCGGTTGTAAAACATGGGATAATCGGATTGACCCGGTACCTCGCCACGTATTGGGCTGATAAAGGTGTCCGGGTAAACGCCCTCTGTCCCGGGGGGATATACAATGGTCAGCCTCCGGAATTTGTCCAGAAATTGACGAATCTTATCCCCTTGGGCAGAATGGCTGAAGTGGATGAATATCAGTGTGCTGTGATCTTCTTGGTCTCTAACGCCTCGTCATATATGACGGGATCCGTTCTGACTATTGATGGGGGAAGAACCTGCTGGTAAGTGATCATTTCAAATTGATATCTAGGCTCTGTAGAAAACCTACGCTATCAGAAGTAAAATGTGACCAAAAGATCTAATGTACAGTACCTCCTTACACGGTTATGCTACTAACGTTAAAGTAAGCAAAATACAGTCGATAAACCGGTATATCATGTTTGTTGAATTATCCTCTGGATTGATCAGAGATTCCCGAATTCCCCTTTTCTCCGCGAAATTCTCACGAAAAACCTATACCCTGCACCAGTTACTCATTCTTCTTCTCCTGAAAGGGTACCCGTCTGAAGATTACCGGGATATGGTAGAACTTACTGAGATCATGGACTCTCTTAGAGAGAAGATCCATCTCTATGAGATCCCCCATTTCACAACAATCCATAAGTTCTGTCAACGGATCCGATCCACAACTTTTACTCGCCTCATGAACCGGCTTATGAAAATGTTCTATGAGTGGGGCGAAATGATCAACTGCACTGCCGTATATTCATCCGGGTTTACCAGTTCTTACGCAAGCGATTACGATTCCTGGAGAACCGGTAAAACGAGAAAACGATTTCTGAAAACTTCGATTTCGGTTGATACTGATCAACAGATTATCACCAGTCTGAAGATTTCCCGGCATCCGGTTCATGATGTCATTCACGCGGAAAAACTCCTCAAACAATGTCACCGAGTCAGACATTCTGCTCTCTATGTCATTGACAAAGGATACGACTCCGAAGAGATCCATGAATTAATCCGAGATGCGCTCAACTCATGTTCCCTTATCCCGGTCAGAAACAGAAAACGTAAACGAATCTCCGGATATTATCGAAGACGAATCGCTCAATCTTTCGATGATGAAAAATACCCTCAGAGAAATAAAGTCGAAACCTTGTTATCAGTACTGAAAAGAAAGTTTGGGGAATCTCTCAAGGCTCGGAAATACCGCCACCAAGTCAAGGAGATCAAAATCAAAGTCATCCTCTATAACCTCTCAAAGATGATCTCAACATTCTCGATTCAAATTCTCTTTGAGGTATTCTACAGAGCAGATATCTGGATTTTTACTATACGTGCTAGTCGGATTGTCACTTGTCCATTATAACGATATTTATCTGTACGATATCTTGAATGTGTTCTTGGATTAGCTATAATATTAAATCTCAAACAATGATTTATTTTAGACATCAATGAATATTAATAAAAACACGGCTCACAGAAATGGAATTGTTGAAATTGAGAACGATAAGATGAGGATATTCTTTTGAAGTTTGGATTGTTCATTTAGTGGATTAAAAGTAAAAATATTTGAGTAATTTATGTTTCTTATAACTACCGCTGACCAACGTTTCTGGAAAATTGATGAGGATATATTATTTCTTGGAGAATGGTGTAAAATTTATGATCAGAAACCGATTTGGTCAAAATTAAATAATAAAGTTCTACCTTATCATTGGGATAATAGGAAAAAATTGTATCGGGATTATATATATCTCGATACAATTTATGAAAAATATTTGATATTATTGACAGATAAATTGAATAATCTTCACCAAGTGAGTTATTCGGGACGCTACTGGCGCATTGTTGTCGGATATTGGCTTTATTATTTTATAGAAACATTATTTGACAGGTATCTTTCTATAAAAAGCGCATCTGACTCTGGACTTGTGAGTGATACGTGGATCGTTTATAAGAATATAGAGAGATGGGTACCTAATGACTTTGTTGATTTCAATCAATGGACTCATTCAGATGAATATAATAATTATTTATACAGCAGGATAATCCAAACATTTGGAGAAATGCCCTTCAGTGAATTAGATATCGAAATATTTCCGCCATCAGACAATTTACCAATGGCTAATAAATCAAAATTTAAACTAATACTTAACGAGTTGCTAGAAAACCTCAACAAATACAGTCCGTCTCAATGGAATCGAATTGTTTTTGTCTGCACGTATTTAGATAAAGTGGACAGTATAAAACTGCAACTTTCTCTCAATCAAATACCATATTTTGAATTACATCCGTTTCTATCTGAATGTGGCCCTGCTAATCATACCATGCGTAAAAAATTGAGATTCAAGGAAGGTAAAAGCGAGTTTGAATCAATTTTAAACTGGATGATTGCTGAACAAATCCCAAAAGTGTATGTAGAAGGATACGTCGATTTGCATAAAAAATCGCTTGAAACATTTCCGAAACAACCAAAATTAATCTTTACAGCTAATGCATATAATGGCAATACACTATTCCAATTATGGTCTGCCTTTCAAGTAGAACAGGGTGCAAAATTAATAGGAACTCAGCATGGAGGTCATTATGGTAGTGGTCTCTGGTCAGCATCAGAATCTCATCAAATAAATATTTGTGATAGATTCTATACATGGGGGTGGGAAGCATCTGATTCCCCTAATGTTATACCATTAACCACGGGTAAGTTTAACGGAATAATTAAAAGTGTAACTCCTAATCCAAAAGGGACAATTTTGATGGTAGAGAATTCATCTCCACGTTATTCATATGAGATGTTTTCATTTACGGTAGGGCCACAGATGTTAGATTATATCAATGATCAATATCGTTTTGTCCGGTCTGTTTCAGATGAAGTTCATGAAAAACTATTATTACGCTTATTTCCATTAGATTATGGCTGGAATGAGTCCAATCGTTGGAGGGATAATTGTCCAACACTTAAGCAGTATCAAGGAAAGAAATCAATCTATCAACAATTAAATGAAAGTCGTTTATTCATTGGTACCTATAACGCAACAACATTCCTTGAAACATTTTCCGCGAATTATCCAACGGTTCTTTTCTGGAATCCGAAACATTGGGAATTACGTCCATCTGCAAAACCATTTTTTGACGAACTACGCAAGGTGGGTATCCTTCACGATACACCTGAAACCGCTGCAAAAAAAGTTAATGAGATTTTCAATGATCCACAATCATGGTGGAATCAAAATGAAATTCAAGAGACACTTAATGATTTTAACTATCATTTTCTCCGCACATCTGACGAGTGGCTTCGTGAATGGAAACATGAATTTCGGGACATCATTTCAGAATTCGATTCTGTGAAAACTATGTAAGTAAAAAAGTTCAGTATCTCGCCTCCAAAAAAGAGAATCGAAAATCTTAAAAAAGATTTGAGAGACATATCATCTGCTATCTCTAAATTATTAGAAGTTGAATAATTTGTATGGATCTCATACCGGTTTCCCGACCATCTCTCGGAGAGGCAGAACTCGCATCAGTAAAAACAGTTTTTGACTCCGGCTGGCTGGGACTCGGTGCGCAGGTTTTTGAGTTTGAACAGGCATTACAAAGATTTCTGAATGCAAAGCATGTCGTTTGCACCAATACCGGTACAACCGCTATTCACCTTGCTCTCGATGTATTGGGCATCGGAAAAGGCGATGAAGTCATTGTCCCATCATTCACCTATGTTGCCACAATCCAGGCAATCACCGCAACGGGTGCAACCCCGGTTTTTTGTGATATACACGCTGATAATCTGAATATCGATACAAAAGAGATAAAACGAAAAATAACCAGAAGAACAAAAGCCATTCTCCCTGTTCACTACCGGGGATTCCCCTGTGAAATGGATGAAATAGGGGAGTTAGCCAAAAAAAAGAATCTTTTTGTCATTGAAGATGCCGCTCACGCTTTTGGATCTTCATATAAAGGCAAAAAAATAGGATCATTTGGTGATATCACCTGCTTCAGTTTTGATCCGATAAAAAATATCACCTGCGGCGAAGGAGGTGCTGTTGTTTTTCAGGATGATTCACTTCTTGAAAAAATCCAGCAGAAACGAATCCTCGGGATTGACAAAGATACATGGAGCAGGTATCGCAACGAGCGAAGCTGGTTCTATGATGTTGTGACTCAGGGATACCGGTACCACATGAGTAATATCAGTGCAGCCGTTGGTTTGATCCAGTTGAAAAAATTTGACCGGATGAACCAGAGAAAAATAGAAGTTGCACAGAAATACGATTCGGCATTTGAGGGTGTGGAAGGGATTACACTCCTGAGAAATGATGATTATCGAGATATTGGTCTCTTTGTCTATATTCTCAAGGTTAAAAAAGGGAGGAACGAATTGATGGATCATCTTGCGCGCAAGGGAGTGGGGAGCGGCATCCATTACATACCCAGCCATATCTTTTCTTTTTACAAAAAAGAAGCGGTCTCTCTCCCAATAACTGAACAGATTTATGACGAGATTCTCACACTCCCGCTATTCCCAGATATTACAGATTCACAGATTGAACGGGTGATTGATGCAGTAATTTCTGGGAAGCTACCGAGATAATTGAATTGCTTTTTTTATCATGACAGATACTAACATTTACCAAAAACCGATAGTTAGCGTAATTATCCCGGTTTATAATGGGGAGCGATATCTTTCTGAAACGATTGAATCTGTCATCGCACAGACTGAATTGAACTGGGAGCTGATAGCAGTAAATGACGGATCTACTGACAACAGTCTGAAAATCCTTGACGAGTATGCAAAAAGAATACCCGACCGGATCAAGGTAATTAGTGTTAAAAATGGGGGTGTCAGCAGGGCAAGAAATACCGCTGTTGCCGCTGCAAGGGGCTTGTATGTCGCGTTTCTCGATCAGGATGATCTCTGGGCGCCACGGAAACTTGAGAGTCAGGTTGAGATGTTTTCCCGTGATATAACTCTAGGAATTTCATATACGAATGTAACGGTTATTGATGAAAAGGGATCTGTCCTTTGCGAAAATGTGCTAAAAAGCGGGGAAAAACACAAGGGAAATATCTTCGAATACCTGATATTTGACAATTTTATCGGCATTTCAACAGTTATGCTCAAGAAAGAATTGTTTGTTGAAATAGGTGGATTCGACCCGCGCTTTTCCCTTGCGGAAGATTATGATTTTTTGCTGAAGGTTACACAAAAACAATCGGTTGATTATATTGATGACCCACTACTCCTGTACCGTGAACATGATGAGAGCGGCACCCATAAAAAAATAGATCGTCTTATAGAAGAAGCATTATTCATCATTAATTACTGGAAACGACAAAACCCCAAATTTTTTAGACAACATTTTATTCAATACGGGATATTCCGGCTGAAGTTAGAAGTGTTGAGGCTTAAAAAGTATGCAAAAAGAGTTTTCTAATTCCCGCATTCTTTTTTTTTAATTTCAGACGAGAAGTTTCCACCACCGTTCATTCTGTACATACCATTCAATAGTCTTTTTCATTCCTTCATCAAATGAATACGTCGGGTGCCACCCAAGACTCCGGATTTTATCTGATGCAATTGAATAGCGGAAATCATGTCCGGCACGATCCTTAACAAAGGTGATTTGATCCTCTCTTTTGTTGAGTGCGTGAAGAATTTTTTTTGCGATTTCAAGGTTTGTCTTTTCATTCCCTGCACCGATATTGTATATCTCGCCCGGAATCCCCTTTGAATACGCGGTATCAATTGCCGTGCAATTGTCCTCAACATACAACCAGTCCCGCACATTCAAGCCAGTTCCGTATATTGGCAGAGGTTGATTTGAAAGCGCTTTTAAGATCAGAACCGGGATAAGTTTTTCCGGATATTGGTAAGGACCAAAATTATTGGAACTGCGAGTGATAAGGATGGGGAGCCCATAGGTCTTGTAATAGGATTTTACCAGATGTTCGGCTGAAGCTTTACTCGCTGAATAGGGAGAGGACGGATCTAATAGATCATCTTCATGGAATGATCCGTTACGAATGCTTCCATAAACCTCATCCGTACTTACCTGAATAAACCGCAAAACATTATATTTCAGGGCATAATTCAGGAGAGCACAGGTTCCAAGCACATCCGTTTTAACAAAAGATTCGGGATCTGTTATTGACCGGTCAACATGGGTTTCGGCTGCAAAATTAAAGATTACATCACATACCCCTGCCTTCTCTATATCTTCCATTTTGCAGATATCGCCCTGAATAAAGGTAATTTTCTCTTTAACATCCAGAAGATTCTCTCGTCTTCCTGCATACGTTAGCTTATCCAGAACTATAATTTCTGCATCCGGGTATTTTTGAACGAGCAACCGGACGAAATTGGACCCGATGAATCCTGCACCACCAGTAACAAAAAATCTCATGATAGTTAACCGTGTTTTTTACCAGGAGTGAGAATCCAGTCATAAGGAATTTCTTTTGTATCAGGAGGTAAACGGTATTCATCCGGGTGCTGATAATCGTAGGGTTCCGTAGGGAGGCACACAATCAACGATTCATCCATTGAGATGCATTTCCATCCATGATAGACACCAGGTGGAATTGAAAGCAGAACC
>Ga0265296_1000373_pt1 | contig 73332 bp, 69 predicted proteins | sample MunlanPumphouse1_FD_189073 | JGI IMG/M metagenome (GOLD analysis project Ga0265296, IMG submission 189073) | Groundwater microbial communities from a municipal landfill in Southern Ontario, Canada - Pumphouse #1 | ecosystem: Environmental > Aquatic > Deep subsurface > Groundwater | place...
CGCTCCTCTTGGGTAAACTGATGGTGGGACGCCATAGGTGGTTAGGTTAATGGTAAATGAGTGTTTCTCATTATACCTAACCCTAGGCGTCTTTTTGCATTTTATGCACTTGCGGTTAGAATACACCACATTTAAGTTGACATATATTATATTCGTACTATACTATATCTGATATATTAACTCAGATTTAATTACATATGATGTTTTCTACACGCTCTGAATATGCATTGCGGGCGGTAATTGAGCTTGCGAGGCACTGGAAAGAAAATAACGCCGTATCGGTGCATACTATCGCTGAAACAACCGGCATACCCTATCAATATCTTGAGCAGCTCATTCATCCGCTCCGTAAGGCGCATATTGTCACAGCGCAGAGGGGAGTGAAAGGCGGCTACCGGCTTGCGCGCAATCCGCGCGAGCTTACCGTGCAAGACATACTCCATTGCATGGAATATGATTTTGCGCCGTTTCGGTGTCCCGTGGTGGGCGATTTTAAATGCGCCCGTAACGTGAATTGCACCGCGAAAAAGGTATGGGGCGAGATTGCGCAATCTATTTCCAAAACAACTAAAGCGATCACCATTGCCGCATTATTGTAATTGTATCGGAATTTCAATCTTTTTTACTAAGGAGACCTCCCCTCACGTGTCCCCTCCTTAGTAAGGAGGGGATGGGGTGGTTTCCGTAATTTACAAATAATCTATGAACAAGATATTAGCAATACAAGATTTGCATGTGAGCGTCGATGAGAAAAAAATACTCAAAGGAGTAAATCTTATTATCCATCCTGGCGACATACATGCGCTCATGGGCCCTAATGGCAGCGGCAAGTCTACCCTCGCAAACGCGCTCATGGGACATCCACAGTACCATATCACGCAAGGAAATATTTCGTTAAATGGAGAGGATATTACGCATGCAGCTCCTGAAGTACGCGCCCGGAAAGGACTTTTTATAGCGTTCCAGCACCCGCGGGAGATTGCGGGGCTTCCCCTAGCGCATTTTCTGCGCGAAGCATATATTTCCCGTTTTGGTGAAAAAATATCCGTTGCAAAATTTCGAGAATTGCTCCGCTCTCTCATGAAAGAGCTGGCAATTGATGATAAATTTATTGACCGTCCTTTGAATGATGGGTTTTCCGGCGGTGAAAAGAAAAAAGCGGAAATTCTTCAAATGATCATCCTCCGCCCTTTGTATGCGTTTTTGGATGAAACAGATTCAGGGCTCGATATTGACGCACTTAAAATAGTCACGTCAAGTATCAAACATTTTTTTGGCGATGAGACCGCAATTATGATCATTACCCATTATCAGAGGATACTCAAATTCATAGAGCCACATTTTGTGCACATCATGATAAAGGGGGAAATCGTGAAATCAGGCGGCAAGGAACTCGCGCATGAATTAGAACAAACAGGTTTTAAGCATTTAGACCCATGACTTCTCGCACTTTCGTGAATGATAATTATCGTTACGGTTTTTCAATGCCGGAGCGCTACGTATTCAAAACAAGGAAAGGCATTGGGCAGGACGTGGTGGAACAGATATCTCTCCAAAAAAAGGAGCCTGTATGGATGAGAGAGTATCGGCTGAAAAGTTTCGCCTATTTTCAAAACCGTCCGCTTCCCACCTGGGGCGCCTCCCTTGAAGGAATTGATTTTAACGCGCTTTATTACTACATTAAGCCTGTTGATGCAAAGGCGCGCACGTGGGAAGATTTGCCTGAAGAAATCAAGAAAACGTATGATGCGATAGGAATACCCGAATCAGAAAAAAAACAACTCGCGGGTGTGACCGCGCAGTATGAATCTGAGGTGGTGTATGGGAGTCTGCTTCAAAGCCTGACCGCGCAAGGAGTCATATTTTGCGATATGGATACAGGGCTCCGTGATTATCCGGATATCGTAAAGCAATATTTCGGCACCATAATACCTGCAAATGACAATAAGTTTGCAGCGCTCAATTCCGCGGTATGGTCAGGAGGCTCGTTTATTTATGTGCCGCCCGGCGTGAAGGTGGAGCTTCCTCTGCAGGCTTACTTTCGGATCAATGCGGCCAATATGGGCCAGTTTGAACGCACGCTCATCATTGCGGATGAGGGGAGTTTTGTGCACTATGTTGAAGGTTGTTTTGCCGCGGGAACGAAAATTTCCACCGACCATGAAAGAAGAAATATCGAGGATATAAAAGCGGGCGATCAGGTTCTCACGCATACCGGAACATACCAAGAAGTATGCCGTGTGCAAAGACGAAATTATACGGGACAATTATATGAAATTGATGTATGGGGCGATTCGAACCAGCGCATTCACATTACCGAAAACCATCCCGTGTTGGTCGTTGACCGGGTACGTTCAAATGAGCGCAATAAATTCTGGACGCTAAAATGGAAGGCGATAAAAGATGTGCGAAAAGGAGATTATCTGACCATTCCCATACCGCAAGGGACTATGAAACGCACCTCAATCACTTTTCCTATAAAAATGAAAGGTGCCAGAAAAGGAACAATCAAAACGTTGAACAAAACGGTTGCACTCACGCCTGAATTTGTCAGGCTCATCGGATACTATTTGGCAGAAGGCTCGGTTGACCGCGGTTTTTACACAAGTTTTTCGTTTAGCATATATGAAACAAACCTTGTACACGACGTCGAATATTGCCTCAAAGAAGTATTCGGCATTCGTAAAACATACAAGCCGGTTCATAAAACAAACCATGGCATATCAGTAGTTGTTTCGAGCGCAGAAGTGTCGCGCATATTTGCATATTTCGGCAAGGGCGCACAGAATAAGAAACTTCCTTCATGGGCAATCATTCTGCCCCATCGTCTCCAACAGCAGTTGATTACCGCGTATTTCCGCGGAGACGGCAATTATTATAATAGAAAAAATAAGCATGGACAGAAGGAAATCTGTCGATTCAGCACTATTTCGGAAACGTTGGCATATCAGGTTCGCGATATTTTGCTGCGTCTTGGCATTGTTGCTACAATAAACGCTCGAAAGCGCGCGCATGAGCAAGGGCGGCATACTATGTATACCGTCGGCATAGGAGGTGCATATCTGAAACAGTTTGGGGAAATAGTGGGCTTGCCGCTCAGCTGCTTCATGTACGGTAAAAATCGCGCCAGTCTCTTCGGCAACAATGAGCTCTATGCATTCGTCCCCGTAAAAAATATTAAGAGGAGAATCGTTAGGAAATTTCCTGTTTTTAATTTTAGCGTAAAAAATTTCGAGAGCTATGCTGCAAGCGGCATTGTAGTACATAATTGCACCGCGCCAATTTATACCGCCGACTCCCTTCACGCCGCAGTCGTAGAAATCATCGTCAAGCCTCACGCGCGCGTGCGCTACACCACGATACAAAATTGGAGTAATAATGTGTATAACCTGGTTACCAAGCGGATGCGTGTTGAAGAAAATGCCGTGGGTGAATGGCTCGACTGCAATTTAGGATCAAAGGTTACTATGAAATACCCCAGCTGCTTCCTTGTAGGGCCGCATGCCCACGGGGAAATACTCTCGCTCGCAGTCGCGGGAGAGGCGCAGCATCAGGATGCGGGGGGAAAAATGATCCATTGTGCGCCTGACACCACCAGCACGATCATATCAAAATCAGTGAGCCAATCTGGCGGCAGAACTTCGTACCGGGGACTGGTGAGGATTAAAAAGGGCGCATTGCGCGCACGGTCGAAGGTGGTTTGCGACGCGCTAATTGTTGATGAGCGTTCCAGGTCCGATACGTACCCTAATATGGTTATTGATGAACGCGAGGTAACCGTCGAGCACGAGGCAAGCGTGTCTAAAATAGGTGAAGAGCAATTGTTTTACCTTCAATCGCGCGGTCTTGACAAGACGGCCGCGGAAGCCATGATTGTCAACGGCTTTATTGAACCTGTGGTAAAAGAGCTCCCCATGGAGTACGCCGTTGAGATGAATCGCCTTATTGCGCAGCAAATGGACGGGTCTGTAGGATAATCCAGTGAGCAGAGAATTATCCCTATGACCTAGGTGACATAAGGGCGTTTAAAAAAATAACATTTCACTTGTCCCATAGGTTTGTCCTTATTTTGTTGACGTACGGCGTAGATGGCGGGATATGTTATTTTTTTACGGCACCTAAGCGCATATAGGCATATTATCTTCGGGAATGCTATGGCTAAATGGCTACACTGTTATATTGTTACTGTGATTGTATGAACCAGGCATTAACATATATTCATCTTACAGAAATTCAAGATGAGCTCACTATTACTGTGCCAGCATATAACAGGGCATATATTCTTATTTATGGCTTTTGCGATGGTATAAAAAAATTAAGAGTAAATGTGGCGCATGAGGGGGCATACGCATGCATCCTAGGCATGATAATTGGGCTACGCGGCACTTGCGGCATTTCCACTTTCCAGAATCATAGCGCACCGCATACCACCAGCGATCTTTTGGTAAAAACCATATTATTGGATAATGCCGCGTTTAATTATGAAGGGACAATACGCATTGAAAAAGCTGCACAAGGGTCGAATGCGTATCAAAGAAATGAAAATATAATGATCAGCCCTTCCGCGCGCGTAACTACGCGGCCGTATTTGGAAATTTTGGCTAATGACGTGCGTTGCACCCATGGCGCGACGGTCGGCACTTTTGGAGAGGAAGAATATTTTTATCTGGGATCAAGGGGTATTGCGCAGAGGCAAGCCACTTTACTTCTGGCGCAAGGATTTCTGCAAAGTATCATACAGAAGATACCCGAAGAGCTTATTACTGATCGCATGAAAACGATAATTAAAGAGCAATTAGCCGTCTTTCAGTATGCCCCGTAATACAACATCCAAGAGGGAAGCAAGACCTAAATTTATTGAGAGGTGATTATGGGGGTGTATAAAGATGTCATGTAAGAATGGTTTAAAGCAGGCTTCCCTAACCGATCGCCACACCCACGATAAACCTTGATATGCATTATTCTATGCCAGTCGCATTCATTTACCATAATCATCTAACGTCCTCCGTGTGTGGCGTTGGATGTTGATATACGGGGTATGAATAATATACTGAGTGATTTTCCGATATTAAAACGCACCGTCCATGGGAAACGGCTCGTGTATCTGGATAATGCCGCGAGCACCCAAAAACCTCACGCCGTTATTGATGCGCTTAGCTTTTTTTACGAACATACAAACGCGAACATCCATCGCGGTATCCACACCTTGGCGGAGGAAGCGACCAGGCAATATGAAAAAACAAGGGATGAGGTGGCGCAGTTTTTTGGCGCTTCCAGCCGCGATGAAATTATTTTTACCAGAAATACCACGGAAGCGCTCAATCTAATAGCGTTTGCGTATGGGCGCACATTCTTGAAGTCGGGTGACGAGATAATTGTGTCTATTGCGGAGCATCATGCCAATTTTGTCCCATGGCAGCAATTAGCGCACGAAACTGGCGCAGTCGTGAAAGTGATTGATATTGATAAGGAAGGGAGGTTATGCATCCATAGCACGAAGAACAAGGAACAAGGAACAAGGAACAAGAGAGAAGTCGAAATCGGTTGTTTAGAATCGTTAATAACAAATCGTACGCGCCTTATCGCGCTTTCGCACGCGTCGAACGTTCTGGGGACGCTCCATGATATTGCGGCCGTGGTGGCGCTTGCAAGGCCTCGCGGCATTATCGTTGCCGTGGATGGCGCGCAAGCAGCGCCTCATATGGAAATAAACGTTAAAAAGCTGGGTGTGGATTTTTATGCCTGCTCTTCGCATAAAATGCTCGGGCCCTTAGGTGTCGGCGTATTATATGGGCGGAGGGAAATATTGAAGAAATGCCCGCCGTTCCTTACTGGCGGTAATATGATTAAACGAGTAACTCTTGAAAAAACCGAATGGAATGATCTGCCGTGGAAATTTGAGGCGGGAACCCCGGATATCGCGGGTGTAGTCGCTTTTGGGGCCGCATTGGAATATATCCGCAAGGTGGGATGGGGGGTCATTGTCCAACATGAGCAGGAATTAGGCGCATACGCGCTCGCACAACTCACACGGCTGCCCGGTCTTACGCTTTATGGCCCGCATTCAATGGAACAGCGGTTTGCAGTATTCTCTTTCAATCTTAAGGATATACATGCGCATGACCTAGCCACCATCCTCGACGAGGAAGGCATAGCGATACGTTCAGGGTCACATTGCGCGCATCCCTTGATGGAACGCTTGGGTACTGGTGCGGTGGCACGGGCTAGTTTTTATATTTATAATACTAAAGAAGACGTTGATGCCCTCATCCTAGGTCTTAAGAAGGCTCAGCAGTTGTTGGGTTGATCATTATTCGTAATTAAATTAATATTTATCAACTTGGACAATAAATATGACAGAAACTAGCAAATTTGAAAAACTTGGAAAATTAAGCCATAGCGACAGGCAAACGGCTCATTTTGATGGAGAGAAAGTTCAACATTATGAAGAAGTGTACGATTACCGCTCTAAAACCTTTAAATGGATGATTGAAATCATTCTACCTTTGTTAAAAAATACTAAATCCATCCTTGATATAGGTACTGGCACTGGTGATTTGGTGAGAGCTATTAAGACAGAAGGTACTGTTACCGGTTTAGATATTTCTAATGATATGCTAAAAGTAGCAAAAGAAAAAAATCAAGATGGATGTTTTGTGCAAGGAGATGCTTATAAATTACCTTTTAATGATAAAACATATGATGCGGTAACCTATAAATATGCCTTGCACCACCTTGATCAGCCCATCAAGGCTCTTACCGAGGCGTTTAGAGTATTAAAAGATAATGGCTGCATTATTATTGCTGATGTAGCGTCATTTAAAGAGGAAGTCAATCATTTAATTTTTAACAAATTAAATAGCCTTAGAGAACCAGCAAATTATGAATATCGAACCATTAAAACTATTGAACAATTATTAAAAGTAGTTAGCTTTAATAATGTAACGGTTGTGCAAAAAGATTTTGATTTAGTATTGGAAGATTGGCTTAATAATTTTTATAATCCTCAAGATACTATCAATCTGGTTTTGAATTCATCAGATTCCTTTAAAAATTCAATAAAATTGAAAGAATTAAAAGATGGGAAGCATCAAATTACATTATCCTCTTTTATTATTAATGCAGTAAAATAAATAATTATATTTTGTATATTTGGATGTTTGTAGTCTATTAGAAATTACTCAACTTTTAGTATGGCCTCATTATATCGTGAAGAAATTCTGGACCATTATAAGCATCCTCGCAATTTTGGCGTGCTTGATAATCCAACCGTGACAGTTGATGAAGACAATAGTACCTGCGGTGATCAAATGAAGATCGCGCTAAAGGTACATAATGGAGTGTTGGCTGGAATCCTCTGGTCAGGCAGCGGCTGTGCGCTTTCTATGGCGGGGGCTTCAATGCTCTCAGAGTATATTAAGGGTAAAAAAATGTATGATATTGAATCAATCACTGAATCTGATATACTGCAAATGATGGGCGGAACCATTACGCAAGGGAGGATTAATTGCGCGCTTCTGTGTTTGAGGACACTTCAGAAAGGATTAAAGGTATTGCGCATAAAGCAATCGCAAAAATCTTCGCCTGTGGTGGTCAATAAAGAAATGAATATTAGCGAACTTGTTGCGCGATGGCCCGAGACTCGCATGGTCCTTTCTGAGTATAATTTGCATTGCGTTGGATGCCATGCCTCATCTTTCGACACTCTCGAGGCAGGCGCGAAAGTGCATGGGATGAGTGAGGATGAAATTAATCAAATGATGGATGATCTTAATCTAATTATTTCCGATAAAAAACAATAATATGTCTCCTATAGGAAAAATTGTGGTGGAGCGCGAACTCTGCATCGGTGCGGCGTCATGCGTCGCCATCGCGCCAGGGGTATTTGAGCTCGATAAGGATAATATCGCCATCATCAAAGATGCGAAGGGCGGCGATGATACGACTATAATGGCGGCGGCAGAATCCTGTCCCACAAAGGCAATATTCATTTACGATATTGATGGGAAACAGGTATATCCGTAATAAGGTAAATGTAACAATAAAACCCCCTCACGGGGGTTTTTACGTATATGGTATTTTATAATGGCATAAACGGGTCACGGAGTTCTGATTCATTTACTTTGTCGTGGACGGTCAATTTGAGGAGACGCTCTTTGATAAGCGTATCCCATAATTTCATATTGAGTCGTTCCCGGGCAACGGTCCTTTCGAGTTGCTCCACAGTTTCAACTTGAGCGATAGTAAGATAAAAATTTTTATACAAAAATATCAATGTAACAACTACAATAATCACCACTATACTAAGATAAGTTATGGGTGCAATGCGCAATATAAGTAAGGAGGGTTTATGGAGGGGCATAACGATTTAAGGTTAAAGCGATGAAGGGCGCCAATAGGTGGCAGCAGTAAGGGAAATTTTTAATAACGGTGCGGTGGGTAAAGAGTTGTCATCGGAAGGGAAATTAATATATGAACTGCGGGATGCATTTGCGAGGTAGATAGTAAGAACATTCACATAAGGGTGCATTGCTTCTAATTCATGCAGATATGCAATAAATTGCGCATAGGTGCCTTCTATATCAAGTCTTAGCAATACTCTTCGTGAGAGAGGTTCAGGGTCTTCTATATCAAGTCTTAGCAATACTCTTCGTGAGAGAGGTTCAGGGGGAGATTCTTCTGTAGAAACGTTTTGCGCGGTATCGAGATTTATTATTTGCTGCACGCCTACTTCAGTTGCCGCTGCTTCAAGCGCGGTAATAAATTCAAGCTCGTTACCTAAGGTAAGGAAAGAGGAGGCTACGAGAGGGATATCCTTTTTTACATTTTCGTATTCAGTCGAGCTTGTGCGAATATTTTGGCCGCGTTGATAAAGCATTTCCAACGCTTGCCGTTGAGTATGAATGCGTTCATTTAAATTTCGAATATCACGAATGGCAGGAACTATTACTAATATGCCAATAATCGCGGCCATAAGCGCGCTTGTCACGATAATAATTATGGGGCGTAAATGGAGCATACTCAGTATATCAACCCAGCAGGAGAGCAAAGCACCCTACTGGGCTTTGCACCCAACACTGATAAGTGGAATAAATGGTGGTAAGTTTCAATTTAATCATGGATGCGGAGCGACTGATAAGGAGCGGTATAACTGGGCATATAAATTACTCTAAAGAGGAATTCTGGAGGCGGTTTGTAAGGGATTCGGGATTAATTGTCACAGAAAATTTAAATTTAATATTTTCTTTAAGTAATAAATTTGAAAGCGGGAATTGAATTTCCTTAATAAGGGAAGAAGCTTCGAGATTTGCTTTAAATTTAAGAAGGTCATCACGTGTTTTGCTCTTACCATCTATTTGGAGGATACGTTCGTTTCTTTGCAGATCCATAGTCACTATTTGGTTACCGCGAGGAACGAGTGAAGAAAAAGAAGCAAGCCAGTGAGACCACTCGGTATATTCTTGAGACATGTATTCATTACTGTTTAGCTCGTCGTTTAACTCCCTAATCGCTTGCATGATTGGTTGGTTATTGCTGGCGATCACATTTGTCCTTTTCGCGGTTTCATTGAGATCATTAGAGAGAATAGATTTGCTTATAGAAAGAAGCATGCCAATCACTGCCACTACGATGAGGGTAATGGCGGTAATATCTTTAAGCAGCAAAAAAACATATTCCTTGAATAATTGTTGCCGGTGCGGTTGGTCGAGAAGATTAAGGGTTATCATAAATTAAAAGCGCATTAAAATTTTTCTGCATTATTCCGCAAACCCAGGCCTATCGCGGTCGCGTACGAAAGTGCTTCATGTTTGGGAAAGCTTGAAGACTTGGAAGCAGCGTTAATATTCACAAGAGGGTTGCCTAATGCCACGGGTAGAGATAACTGTGTTCCTAAAAATGTTTCAGCCCCCGTTAATTTTGCTCCCCCGCCCGTGAGTAAAATTTTTTGCACCTTATTGCCACGGGGAAAGTGCGTCTCGTAAAAATGGAGCGCGCGTTCTATTTCTACCGCGCAATTGGTGAGCATGCCTTCGAGTACTCCCGCGACAACCCCTTTGCCTTTTTTCGCATCAAGCCCACAGATATGTTTAGCCCGTTCTGCTTCTTCAGAGGTGAGTTTTAATCGGTCCGCGATGCGTTGAGTTGCCTCAACCCCTGAAAGCGCAACGCTGGAAGTAAATTGAATCGCATTCCAGTCTACCATGATAAGGCTCGTGTGTGTCGCTCCGAGATCAACAATCAGTTGTGCTGCGGGAACGGGCGCGGTGGCAGGTACCGATTCTCTCGTATGGCGGTAAAAACGGAATAGTTTCTGTACGAACTTATTACTAGTCTTTAATTGATTATCACGAGTGAGCGGTGTTATCGCTCTTAATATGGCCTCGGCCTCAATTTCAAAGGCGATAGGTTTAAGTGAAAGTTCATTAAAAAGGGCAGTGTACGAATACACAATCACTTTAGGAACAGCTCCCACGAGAACTAATTTATGATCTTTGAATTCTTTAACTACTTGCCAGTCAATAATAAGTTCATCAAGCGGCAGCGGGATGTGATTTGGCAATTCATTTTCTACGCCGTTTGCGATATCAGCTTGCTCGTTTTCCAACTCAATAACTTTGATAAACGTTTTCGATTCAGGAAGGGAGGCCACGACATAGGGAGTGGTGAGGGTAGTGGATACTTTGTTGAGTATTTCGTGCAATGCACTACGCACTTGTTCTTGCTGTACAATTTCACCTTCCACTATAGCGCCTTGAGGAAAATCACATGATGCCCAGGAAGAAATTTCCCGTTCATTCCGAATATTATTTTTTATGCACACCAATTTCGCAGATAAGTCAGAAATATCAAGCCCAAATGATTGGAGTAGAGAGGTGAACATATTTAATTGAAAATTCCAAATCCTCACCGCTCAGGCGGGATCCCGCATACCTTAGAAAAAAGAATAAATGAGCGGGACAATTTCCAATGACCAATTAAATCCCAATCCCAAAAATCCCAATACATTTGGTCATTCATGTTTTTTGAGTATTGATTGGTCATTGGGGTTTGGACATTGGTCATTTGATATTTGGATTTCTCACTTAACTTCTTCCCATGAGAGTAAGGTGTATTGGTCGGAGGTTAATGGAAATGAGGGGGGCGGCGCATAAAGGAGGCTTGCATCATAGGTGATATTCCTCGTTTGATAGCCAGTGCCATCGGTATACGCAAAGCCATACCTTTGATTGGTTGCGAGCATGCCCCAAAGGGTTATTACTGACCGTATATAGGACGATCCGCACGTTATCCAATAATAGTATCGCCCAATTCTGCCATTCTTGGCAACTAACGCGGCATCAATCCGTAAATCATTTTCACTCGCCAATCCCACATTTACATTATTTTGCGCAATGAGACCCAAAACCGCAGATCCGTCGTACGCGCCGTAAATAAGGTCATTATTAATGGTGATGCTCGTATTAGTGGAAGGATTTTCTGGAAATTTTCCCGAAGCAATAGTAAGCCGCGCACTCGATATTTGCCCGTCAACCCAAATATGATCTTCAAAAAAAAGCACATTCGCGGAAGGAAACGGATACGTGCCAAGGGTTGTCTGCGCGCTGCCGCCTGTGCCAATACTCCAAGTGCCCCAGCCTGATTGGCTTAATTGGTTCGTGCACCATCTTGGAGGGGGTTGGAGAGAATTTACGCGCTTTAAAATGAAAGTGTCATTTGATTGCAAAGTGATGTGGTATCCCAAGGCGCCAGAGCTTGAGTAATAACCATTACTCGCTTGCGCTTGTGCCTTTATATCCGCTAAATCATTAATCATTCCCGTAAAGTCAACTGCGGGAACGGGGAATTGGCGCCCTGCCATAAATATATCAGTCCGGTTCGGCACCGCAGCGGGCGGGAGGGGGTCTGTGGGCGCGTCATGGGTATGTACGCCAAATTCATTCGCGCCGCTGTGGTCTGGGTCATCATAGGAAGTGCGCGCGCTTGTGATGAGGTTATGGGCGAGGCCGTCAAAGCGAATGCCGCCGTTTGAATGCGTTGGCCCAAACACTTCCGTGCCTTCTCCGAAACGCATGTCCGCATTTGCGGCGATGGCAAATTTTGCCAGAGAAGGAATCGCATAGCGTACGCGTATCACGCGTTCCGCATGCGGCGCTTCGAGCGTAACGCCGCTTGATTCTACGTTCACCATGGTTGAACCGGTAGGGGGAGGGGTAATAGTGAGGGTAAAGGTGCCGATTTGCTCGCCCGCCCGATTGTTGAATGTATGGACATAAGGTCCTGTAGAGCCGGTACCGTCCTGAAAATCATTTGGCGCGTGGGCAAGGTGCCAGCGATAATAGTCAACTCCCGCTTCTGCGATTTCAAACGCCATTTCTTTCAAACTTCTTTGCCTTGCGAGGCGGCTTTGGCCTATGGACCACTGCGCTAAACCGCCGATTATGACAATGCCAATGCCCCCAAATACTATAAGGTGGATCAGCAACGCGCCATGAGCGGCTTGTTTTAAAAATTTAATCAAATAAGTGTGCGTATCCTTAACCATATTGTTAAGAGGTCTTATAAATTATCTTTCAGATTTCTAAGGTTTATGCCGCTGCGCGTTTGCAATGCTGCGGGAGGACGAGTGAGGTCTTTGTCAACGATAAGAGTTACTGTGAGAAAACGCACCACGCGCGCATCAACGGGCTGTGAGAGAGGCGCTTCAATCCCGGAATAATTTGTGTTGTAGTAAGAAAATACCGGCGTCGCGCCATTCACGAGGTTGTTAAGAATAGTCGTTATGGTTTCATTTGCGCTCGGATACGTGACAGGGCTGCCCACCGGCTCGATGATGCCGCGCCGCAAGGTCGTTCCCGACACAAAGTAACGTATCCTCTCTATGCCTGTATCACTGTCAACATTGCTGTAAAAGATTAACGACGAATCTAATACTGATTCAAGCGGGTAGGCGCCGTTGCCCGCGGTGGCGGCGACTCTGGCTTCTGCAATAATTTTTTCAATTGCCTGCCTGCTCTCGAATTGCCCTGTCAATTGATTATTTAAAGTAGTATTAAATCTGAAAATATTCCCCTGAAATAGGCCAACCGCTAGAATTATTAACCCTAATATCGCGATTGCGATAACAGTCTCCAGCAGGGAAAATCCCTGATATCTGCACGAATAGAATCGTCTCACATAGCGAAGCATAAAGTGCGTAATGTTTTAGGGCGACAATATGACTGAATACGCGTTGTTTCCTGTTATGTTGAGGCTGTCAGTAGACGTGGCATACCCATCATGGTTCACCTCCACGGTATAATCATTTGCAGTGAGATTGGAAAAAAATGCCTGGCCCGGCGGCACGCAGCCGTTTACAAATGTAATGCCGATATCAGAAACATTCGGCGATACCGTCGGATCAAGAGTGCTTAAGTAAATTTTGTACCTCATATAACGATTATTATTGTGGCTTGCATGCACGGAAGAGATACCCGGCGTATAAAAGCTGGATGAGGTGCCATCAGGGCCCGAGAAGCTCCATGTCGTATTGTCATTATTCGAGGCAAGCTGCATGCGCACGCTGTTAGCGCCTGTTTGAGGCAATTGGTCTGTAGGTTTCCAAAAGACTGACACATAATTAGTGCCGTTTCCAGTGTCTAGTGTTGATGAAATGAGTGTTCCGTTTGATTGGTAATTGCTTCCGCTGTGCGCAAGGAACAGATCGCCCGGCGTGGTAGTGGCATCAATACCGCCGTCATTATCATAATAACGGGTTTCGTCGGTAAACTGTTCCTGGCTCCCGCCTCCTGACCAATCGGTTTGCCATGCATAGCCGCGATTCGTTATTAAAGTAAGGTCGTAACCGCTGCGGGAAATATGCACTTGGCTATCAAGCAATGGTAGTTGCGTAGCGTTGTCGAGCACCGTGACGAGCAGCGAGTAAGAGGTATGGCTTTTGAGTACTAGCGTGATAGGCAATACGGCATCAGGCGATACTATAACTGGCGATAAAGGGATGGAGCCGGCAAGATCATACCCTGTGTCGGTTAAGGTAAAAGTATACGTATCCCATTCAAGATTGGTCAGTTCGCGCACGCCATTGCCGTCAGTAAAAAAATTTTCAGAATATTTCAGCAATGTTGGGTTGGTGCCTATAAGTTTTGTCCCCTCGCTATGCAAATCGACAAAAGTAAGAGGATTGCAGAGTTGGTTTGTGGTCGTAAGGTGGATCGTGCTCACCTTATCAATCGAAAAGCTTACCTGCGTTACTTGTTGAGTAAGCACGGAAGCGTGCGGCTTTACCGGGTTTGGATTGCCAGGCGCTTCAGGCAGATATGTTTGTTCTGTCGAATACCCGTCTTTGGTGGCCCTGATGGCATACGATTCGTCTGAAGGCGGCACGTCAATGAGTTGCAATAACCCCTCGTTATTCGTCACATCATCAATCGCTATGGAAGGCGATACGATAGAATTTTCGACATGCACGGACGCTTGGGGCACGGCATGTCCGTTTGCGTCAAAAACGCGAATAAAAAGTGATCCGTTATTGGTCGAGACTTCTAAATTTTTTGGGGAAATGGTTGTGGTGAAGACGAGGGGAGGGTTTCCCGTGCATGAGGCACAACTGACAGAAATTTCAACCAGCTTGTAATCAGCGGGGGCAGTATCATTGGGAGTCCCGCCGATTGTTCCGTCAAAAGGATCATCCACATTGCGGATCGTGGTATTCACGTTAAAAGAAATGCCATCACGCAGCAATGTCTGGGTTTGCGGTAAGGAACCGGCAGGGATTCCGCCGGAAGTGCCTACCGATGCGTAGGGTAAATTACGTATAATCTCTATTTGTTCATTCACGAGCGCGGTTGCCGCAACTCGCGCGCGTGAGGCATGGATTAATTTGGTTGTTTGCGTGACGACTGAATAGATGCCAATCGCGATGAGAGTGAATACTGCCACGCCGACTATAGTTTCGATAAGAGTAAAGCCGTTCTTTTTTTTCACTGTTGAAATTTTCAAATTACAATTTCTAATTTTCAAATAATTTTCAATGTCCCAATTTTCAAACATCTGCGGCTTATGAAATTGTGACATTGATTGAAAATTGAAAATTGAAAATTGATAATTTTGATTCATATCGTCTGGGTGAGTGAATACATCGGCATGATGATAGCGACAGCCATAGCACCCACACCCGCGCCAAGGATTAAAATCAGCAGCGGTTCTATGATGGAAGGGAGGTTTTTCATTATCTGATCAACTTCCTCTTCATAAAAAAGCGCAAGTTGGGAAAGGACATTGTCAAGTGCTCCTGATTCTTCACCCACGCGCGTGAGCTGGCTGACCACCGGCGGGAAAAGGTGGGGATATGATGAAAACACCACATGTACCGGTGATCCTTTTTTGAGGCGTTCTGCAAGATCAAGCAGTGCTTCGCGGTAATAGATATTTTTTATTGTGCGGGACGTAATTATTGACGCCTGTACGATGGGAATGTCTGTCGTGAGGAGCGATGAAAAGGTACGGCTTATGCGAGCTAAGTTTACTTTATGGATGATAGGACCGAAAATGGGCAAACGAAGTAACAATGTATGTAGTATATGTGTACCTAAAGCAGTTTTAGCAAAAGCACGGAAGGCGACAATAAGCAACACCAATCCAATAAGTACAAAGGGACCATTTTTCGTAGTGAAGTTACTCGTGGCGATAAGAATTCTGGTAGGGAGCGGCAGCGTCGCTTTAAATTCTGCAAAAACACTTATAAGTCTCGGGATCACAAATATCATCATGGCAGTTCCAATGCCGATCATGGCAATTATGACAATAGAAGGGTAGAGCATGGCGCCGCGCACCTTGGAGATAAGTTCGTGGTCTTTTTTCATCTGTTCGGTTACGTGCTGCAGCACTTCGTCGAGTTTTCCTGAAAGTTCTCCGCTCTCAATCATGCTGACAGTAAGATCAGGAAAAACTGAAGGATGCATCGAGAGTGCCCGTGCGAATGGCGTTCCTTTCTCTACTTGTTCGTAAATGTTGTGTATTACATAATGGAATCGTTTATGCGTAGATTGATCTGCAAGGGTCCGCAATGCCATAGCAAGAGAGAGGCCTGCCTTCACCATTACCTGGAGATTTTGTATGAAAAAGATTTTTTCTGTAAGTGAAATCGGATGATGGCGGCTTATCCACGATAAAGTGTTTTGGGGAGTTTTGTTGTAATTTTGTTCTGGCATGGCGCGTCAAAATTAACAATATCAATCTTTGGCAACACGGAGAAGCTCCTCGATGGTAGTGATGCCTTGCTTTGCCTTAATAAACCCGTCTTGGAACATGGTGTACATGCCTTCTTTTTTTGCGCATGCGTTTATTTCTTCAGCAGATGCCCGTTTTAAAATAAGCTCAGTGATCGCAGGTGTTATGGAGAGAACCTCATAAATGCCTATACGCCCTTTATACCCTTCCTGGTTGCATTGTTTACAGCCCTTTCCTTTCCAGAATTCCAGCGATTCGAATCGGGTTTTAGGGGAATCAACCAATTTTTCTTTTGCAAATATTTCAATTATCGCGGAAAGGTCAAATTGGTTATTTAATTCTTGCACCGTATTGCGATCGAGTTTTATCGGTTGTTTGCAATTTTGACAAATTTTACGCGTAAGCCGCTGCGCGAGCACCAGATTAACAGTTGAGGTAATGAGGAAAGAAGCGACTTGCATATCCTGCAGTCGTGGAAACGCGGTGGCGGCGTCGTTCGTGTGGAGTGTAGAGAGCACTAAGTGTCCTGTCATAGCTGCATTTACCGCTATATCTGCAGTTTCTGAATCTCGTATTTCACCGACCATGATGACATTGGGATCTTGGCGCAAAAAAGACCTTAATCCTGCAGCGAAGGTATAGCCTATTTTCGGGTTTACCTGGCTCTGGTTCACTCTAGGCATCCGATATTCTATGGGGTCTTCAATGGTAGTGATATTTACATTTGGCGTATTTATAATATTGAGAATGGTATAGAGTGTTGTCGTTTTTCCGGAACCGGTAGGGCCGGTTATTAATATCATCCCATGGGGTTTGGTGATGTTGAATTTGATTTTATCAAGAGATTTTCCGTAAAACCCGAGCTGTTCGAGCGTGAGTATCTGTGCGGATTCGTTTAAGAGCCGCAATACTATTTTTTCACCGTCAAACACGGGAATGACCGAGACACGGAATGAAATACGGTATTCATTGGTGCTTATTTTGAATCTGCCATCCTGCGGCATTCGGTGTTCGTCGAGTTTTAAATTAGCAAGAATTTTTATGCGCGCGACTATGCCTGATTGGGTTTTTTTTGGCAATGTCATGACATCGCGCAATATGCCGTCTACGCGATATCTGACTACCACTTCTTTTTCTGTGGGTTCAATATGGATATCAGATGCGCCTTCAAAAATGGCATATTCGAGCAGGGTATCCACAATGCGAATGATGGGAAGGTCCTGCGCGAGCTCTTTTAGTTTTTCGTGATCTTCATCATTTATTACTTCAGCTTTTGTGATTTCCTCAAATTCAGCCTTTAATGATTTATGGTATTGTTTCAGTATTTCGTGTATGTCGGTAGGCGTGGTGATGTATATTTCAATATCCAGCCCTGTGCGTTTTTTTATAAATTCAAAAGTTTGAAGATCGTCGGGGTCAAGGGTCGCCACTTTCAATGCGGTATCCGTGCGGTTGAACGCGACAATGAGATGGGAAGAAGCAATCGGTTCAGGAATGAGATTAAGAATATCTTTTCGGATATTGAGCGCGTTGAGCTTCACATAAGGATATCCTAAAAGTTCTGCCTGAATTTCAGCCAGCTGATCCTCGGTGATCAATTTTTTTTCAAGCAAAACCTGCTCTAACTGCTTATGGGATGATTCTGCCTCCTTTAATGCCGCATCCAGTTCTTTTTTTGAAGCAATTTTTCCCTTTATTATCGCTTCAAAGAGATTTTTAGATTGAGAGAGGGGCATGGGTTTGGTATAGACGTTATGTTGTATATATTATACCATAGAATATGACGTTGCGCATGAGATGCTAGTAAAACTCCCATTTATGCCACTTTTCCCCTCATTACGAAAGGATTTATACCACCGGCTTCCATGGGTTATATGGAATGTGGCGATTTCGTTTGTTTTAAATGCGGCAACCTGGGTCTATGTGTATTTTACCATTGAGCCATCGGTAGATCCGATCCCGCTGCATATCACCGTGTATTTCGGAATAGATTTTATAGGCCCTTTTTGGTATTTTTACCTGCTTGCGGCATCAGGCACCCTCATGACCATATTCAATGGCGGTGTGGGAAGGATGCTTTATCGCGATGAGCCAAGGCTTGCTGCGGCATTACTTACGTTCACAACGGTAATGAATGCGTTTTTGTGCGCCATCACGGTTTACCTTTCAACATTTGTGTTATGAGCGATCATGAGCCGTATCATTATTTTAATGAAATTTCGATTGGCCACGACTCAAGCGTTATGATAGGGCGCAAATATGAGGAAGGTTATGTTTTTACGAGACGGGGGCCGCACATTATGCGACAGGTGCGCTCGGTAAGAGTTTCCATAGGCTCCTTTCAATTATCAAGCGAGAATCGTCGGATCTTGAAAAACTATGCTTTCCTTAATCTCCATTATGAAGCACTGCCTTATCCAGGCTATCATTGGACAATTGGAAAAATTGCAGTTGATTTTTATAAAAAGAAAACGGGCTCACGCGCCATGAGCGCCCAGAAAATAAAGACCCTATTCACCTCGCCTCATGAAAGCATGAATGGCGTTTTTATATATCAATGGAAACAAGTAGAACGCCCTCTCGGCTACAGCCTTCTTTTTTCATCTGCGCGTATGCTTCATTATGCGTATCCTTTTTACGACGTGGCACATGCACGCGCATTAACGCTTCCTTCCTTGGGAATGGCAATGATGCTCAAGGCGATCCTTTGGGCGCAAGAAAAAAATATGGACTATGTATATCTGGGAAGTATCCACAATGAACGCTCACTCTATAAATTTCAGTTTAAAGGAGTGGAGTGGTTTAATGGTAAAAAATGGCAGCAGGGGAAACCTGAAAAATCCCAAATCCAAATTTCAAAGTTCAAATAAAATCCAAAATCCCAATGTCAAATTTGATATTGGACATTTGAACTTGAGATTTTATTTGATATTTGGATTTTGACATTGGGATTTAAGCAAATAATGTAGAGAATTTTCGAGAGGATAGTTTTCATGCTTATGATCGCAAAAAGACACATTCATTTTATAGGAATATGCGGCACTGCCATGGCGCCAGTCGCTAAAATGTTTTGGGATTTGGGATGGCGCGTAACTGGTTCTGACAAAGGCATTTATCCCCCTATATCGGATTATTTAAAACAGAATAAGATTGCATATTATGTTGGATTTCATCCTGAGCGGATAGGGAATCCTGATAAGGTAGTGGTGGGGAATTATATCAGCCTTGTAAATCCTGAATTTTCTGCGATAAGGGAGCGCGGTATTCCTTATCAGTCCTACCCTGAGGCATTACGGGAATACGTAATAAAATCAAACTCAATCGTGGTTGCGGGAAGTTTTGGAAAAACCACCACGACCGCACTTCTTGCGTGGATTTGGGAATGCGCGGGGAGACGCCCTTCATTCATGGCAGGCGGAATGATGCGCAATTTTCCTAATAGCGTGCGATCAAATGATTCGTTATGGAGCATTGTAGAAGGTGACGAGTATCCGGCATGCCGATGGAATCCTGTCCCAAAATTTTCATTTTATGACCCGCATTTTTTAGTGTTAACCGGCGTGCAGTGGGATCACGCAGATATCTATACGACAGAAGAATCCTACATTGAAATGTTTAAAAAGTTGGTTGCATCGATGCCTCCCAATGGACTCATCTGCGCGGCTTTGGACCGACCACATATGCGCGATGTTCTCAACAAGGCATCTGCACCGGTGGTATGGTACGGAAGGACTGGGAGCGGTGCAGATTGGAGCACAGAGGTGTTATATCAAAAAAAAGCAACCAAAATGACATTTTACGGACCTTCAAATGAAACAATAGGCCCGGTGAGTGTGCCTCTTTTGGGCAGTATTGCATTCGATCACTTTACCGGTGCAGTAGCGCTTGCGCGTGCTTCCGGCATTGATCAAACTGCCATCATGCAAGCGCTCACCTCGTTCCAGGGAGTATGCAGGCGGCTTGAAGTAAGGGGTGTGGTGAACAAGGTGAGCATAATAGACGACTTCGCCCATTCACCGAGCAAGGCAAAATCTGCTATTGATGCGGTGAAGCAAACATTTAATCGCGGACGCGTCATAGTCGTTTTTGAACCGAACGTAGGGAATCGGCTTCGTTCGTTAGCGCCCTCATATAGAGATGCGTTTAATTCCGCGAATACCGTTATTGTGCCGCGTTTATCAGCAACGAAACACAATGAAAATACAGAGGCAAGGTTGGATGGCGCACAACTTGCGCAAATTATCAGTTCATCGAATACTCATATAGAGGAAGTCGTTTATATCGATGATGATATTCAGGTTGTCCAAAAGCTGCAAAAAATCGCCCAACCGGGCGACTGCATACTTTTTCTCGGCTCGCATGGATTCAGAGGGATGATCGAACAGACACTAGAGTGTCTGTAATGCCAAAGTTCAAATTTCCAATTTCAAATTGACATGTGACATTTGTCCCGCTCCTTGAATTTGGTTATCTAAAGTATGCGGGATCCCGCTGAAGCGGGAAATTTTGAGCTTTGTCATTCCCCGTAGGGGCTATTTCTCCTCTTCCACGATGACCGTAGTAAAATTTCCTTGCGCGTCAATTCCAGTCACTTCTAGTGTCATGCCGCACTGTTCGCATTCAACAACTTCGCCTTTGCTTAAAGCGCCACGCTCATAATCAAGCTCATTTTTGCATTCAGGGCATGTGGTATGGTAATCCATATGAAATATTGTTAAATTGTTACATTGCTGTACTGTTAAGCAATAACAGTGTAGCCATATTACAGTGTATCAATCAATCCAATGAAATTGCAACCCACCCCCCTTCAGAAATGCATTTTTCCTCTCCTCCCGGAAAACTGTATGGGTAGAATAATATATATCAAGCGAGAGGACTTGAATCCTTCCGGTTCCCATAAAGATAGGGCGCTTTTTCCCTATGTCGATAAATTAGTGAAGAAGGGGGAGGAGGCATTTTGCCTAAGCTCTTCGGGCAACTTTGCCGTTTCTGCCGCGTATTATGCGCACCATCATACACAGGTTCAATTCCATCTTTTTCTTCCTCCAACGATTTCCCAAGAAAAAAAAGACAGATTAAACGAATACAAGACTGACAACGTAATTATTCACTGGTCAAAATTGGCAAAAAGCGAAGCAGGTCAATTTAGCCGTAAAACACATATACGTCTATTACGAGGGTCGAAGGACGATTGCTTACTTGAAGGGTACTATGAGTTAGTAAGAGAATTAGTAGAACAGACTAAAGGTAAAGGAGGGAGTGTTTTTATGGCTGTATCTTCAGGAACAATGTTGGTAGGGTTATGGGAGGGATTTCAAAATAATCCAAAATCCAAAATCTCCCGCCATAGCGGGATCTCGCATATCTTAGAGAATCAGATTCAAGGTGCGGGACAAATACCCAATTTTTATATTGTGCAATCGACGAGGGTGCATCCTATCGCGAGTGAGTTTGATAGCGATTTTACGCCAACAAAATCTTCCATAGCATCAGCCATTGTGGATCGCGTCGCAAATCGTAAAGATCAGGTGGTCAACGCGGTTAAAGAAAGCCACGGATCGGGATGGATCGTATCTGATGAAGAAATTACAATTGCGATGAAAAAGTTAGCCGGAGTTCTGCATGAAAACGTGAGTCCGGAAAGCGCCATGTCGCTCGCGGGTTTACAAAAGGCTTGTTCAAAAGGTTTTCATGTAAAGAAACCGATTGTATTAATTTTTACTGGGAAATAGTATGCCCAGTTATACAATATCCAAGAGGGAGGCTCATACCTTTAGATGGGAAATTAATAGATTTCTAAGAATCAGTTTGAGAGCATCGAAAAACGCTTTCATTGCCTCCCTCATCAAACGCCAAACGTGATCTTCAAGCTTTGTTATGAATCAATTCTCCAAGGTCGCATTTATTTCATGGATTTATGCAATGCCAGCCCCGTTTGGCGTTGGATATTGATATTCTGGGTATGGCGTTTTTCTATATTACTCGCGACATTGAGCGCGCAGCAGGATTTTTGGGCATACGTAATGATTATTATGTGATTACCTATCCAAGTCCGCTGGCAGAGGCAATAAAGCACAAATTTAGTAAGCAAATCATTTTAATAAATCAAGTTACAAGCAACAAGAAACAAGTTACAAAATTGAGAGTGCGAAGTACGCTCGCATTGATAAGGAGTGAATATGTGCAGGAAAAGGTTCATGAGTTGCCAGATAAAGAGCAACCGAATATTTTAGTGTTTAAAAATTCTCATCAGATTGAAGAAGAGTGCGAAAAATTAAATTGGAAGCTGCTAAATCCTTCCGCAGAACTTTCTGGGAAGATTGAAAATAAGATTAGTCAATATAGTTGGCTTAGAGAAGAAAAGAGCGCTTCACTTGAGGTATTGACTCCTATAAGCATTATTGGCGAGGTTGGTCAATTTGAATATGAAGATTTAATGCGCCAGTTTGGAAAAGATTTTATTATGCAATATAACATCGGCCATACTGGGTCTGGAACGAAACGTATTATCAATGAACAATTGTGGAAAAATGAGGTTGTAAGGTTTCCCAAACGTATAGTAAAGATTTCGGAGTATATTAAGGGTAGGATGTATACTATCAATGCATGTGTGATAGGGGATAATAATGTAGTATGTGGAGGCACTAGCGAACAGATCACAGGTTTGAAGGAGCTCACAGGCAATCAGCTAGCGACAGTTGGGAATGATTGGAACAGCGTGAGCGAAGAGACGCATAATAAGGTAAAAAAAATTGCCGTGGAAATAGGCAAATATATGATGCAGAACGGATGGAGGGGATTATTTGGCATTGACGTGATCATTGATGCGGCCGCAGACCGGGCATATCTTATAGAAATAAACGCACGGCAGCCGGCATCGGTTAGCTTAGAGTCGCAATTACAAAATGAAAACGACGAAATAAATATTATGGAATGGCATGTAAATACGTTATGTGGTAATAACGCCCCCCAACCCCCTCTTATATTAAGAGGGAGAGATTGGAGAGTTACAGGATCTCAATTATTTTTCCGCAATATTGAAAATCATCCAGTTTCGTTGCAAAATGAATTTTTGCCGGGTCGCTACAAGGCAGACAAACAAGGACATGAGTTTATTGAAAAAGCAACAAGTGTGGCTGAAACGCAAAAAGGTGAAATATTTGCTTTTTCGGTTTCTCAAAATGAAAAGGTAAAACCAGGCGGAGAACTCTTGAGAATACAGTCAAAACAAGGTATAGTTGACACGTTTGGTAAAAATTATCTCGATGTTATGAGAAGTATTCGTAAAGAAATACAGATTGAAATATGATCTTCACATTGCCAGAATTCTGCCAAAATGTAATGAACGCCTATGAATCTCTTGATTTCGGTCTTAGGCGTCATGTGAGGTGTCCTTATTACATGAATGCAGGGGTTCGGAAACGCGCAGCATCTGCGGTCGAATCGGGAAAGGGATCGCCGGAAGAGATTATAAAAGAAGTGAAATCATGCGCGCTGATTAAGAAAATTGATTTAGCCAAACTTTCAGGAAATGAAATTAGGCAATTGATGGTTGACGAACGCATAGGCATTGATTGTTCGGGATTGGTCTCCCATATTCTTGATCCATGGGTAAAGGAAGCATCCCATACCACACTTGGACAGTCATTGCTGCGCACGCAATATTCATTAAAAAGAAAATTATTATTACATTTTCGCCCTTTTCAGAATATTGACGTCACATTGCTTACCTCCCTGGAAAATGCGCATGGTGTTTTGCTCACTGATATTAAGCCTGGCGATTTGATACGCACGCGCGGGGGGAAACACGTGCTTCTTATTTATGAAGTTGAAAAAGACCAAGAGCGTATCATTTCCTTTTCCTTTGTTCATTCAAGCGACCGTTTTGGAGATAACTCGGGAATACAGCGAGGAAAAGTTCTCTTTACGAATTCCAGGGGTGAGCTTCATGAACAACAATGGCAGGAATCATTGCCAGACCAGAAACCTGCGTTAGAAGGTTGGCTTGAAGAAAGAGAAAAAAACGGGATTTTTAGACTGAAATGCGTGGCTTTATGACATCTTTGAATATTATTGTAATAAGTTTAGGTTATCTCATTCTTGCCTGCGTCGTCGCGTTTGCGTGGGCGCCGTTGTTAACCACGATCCTGTACCGTTGGAAAATATTGCGTACAGGCGACCACAGGTTTGCCATCCCGCTTCCCGGACGCCAAGCAAAACACGGGACTCCTATCATGGGAGGATTATTGGTGGTGGTCACCGTGGCGGCGTTAAGCTTCTTATTTAATTGGAACCAGCGTTTCACGTGGGTTCCTATTGGCGTGATGCTTCTCTCTAGCGCGCTGGGAGGCATTGATGACATATTGAATATTTATGGAAGCAAACGGCTCATGCGATCCCTTGAGCATACGATGACTCTCGCGCGCGTCCATCGTGATTGGTGGATGAGATGGTATTACCGCCTTTCCATCCCATGGGTTGCCTATAAGCGTTTCTTTTTTCACATGGGCTCTTATCCGGGGAAGGGGATACAAGCGCATGAAAAAATATTGTTTCAATTCATTGCAGGTGCGATTACTGCATGGTGGATCTACGCAAAGCTTGGTCCTGAATGGAAAGCCATTTGGTTGCCATGGAGCGGAGAGCTTTCATTGGGGATACTTCTCGTTCCCCTCATCATTCTTACGGTTATGGCAACGGCTAATGCGGTTAATATTGCCGATGGGCTTGACGGTTTGGCGGGAGGTACGCTGCTCACTGCGTTTGGCGGCTTGCTTATGCTCTCATGGATACAAGGGAACGTGGCATTCGCCATCCTCAATGCCACGGTGATAGGAAGCCTCTTTACGTATACCTATTTTAATATCAAACCTGCGCGGTTCCAGATGGGTGACGTGGGATCATTGGGCCTTGGTGCGCTGTTGGCAGTTATGAGTATCGCGCAAAACCGCATTGCGGTGCTGCCGTTGTTCGGATTTATTTTTTTTATAGAGCTCGCAAGTGTTATTATCCAATCAATTGGCAAGCGCATTCTCAACAAACGGATATTTATTCTTGCCCCTCTCCATCATCATTTTGAAGCACGCGGCTGGAGCGAAGAAAAAATTGTGATGCGCGCATGGGTGCTGAATGCCATCGCAGTTATGATCGGGATATGGGTAGCGTTACATTGATAAATTCCAAATCCCAATATCCAATTCCCAATAAAGCTCCAAGCCCCAATTTCCAAAATTGATTATTTGACATTTGGATTTTGAAATTGGGATTTATTCACGAAATATGCCTCTCTCCTCAACCGTGCATGCCGTTGATTACAAACTCCTAGGACTTATATTATTACTGACCATTTTTGGCCTCGTGATGCTCGCCTCTGCTTCAAACGTGCTTGGTTTTGAACGTTTTGGCGATACTTACTATTTCACCAAACAGCAGCTTTTACATGTAGGTGTTGGGTTGATCGCGATGCTGGTAAGCATAAAAATTTCACCTGCGCTATGGCAAAAATTGGCTTTCCCCGCATTTGCGGTGACGTTAGTATTGCTCGTATTAGTGTTCATCCCCGGTATTGGCATCACCATAAATAATGCAAAAAGCTGGATCAATGTCGGCGTGAGTACCTTACAGCCGTCAGAAATTGCCAAACTTACGTTTCTCCTCTACATATGCGTCTGGTTTAAAAAACGTAAAACACATCTTACCAGCACGCTCTACGGCCTTTTGCCTTTTTTGACCCTTCTGGGGCTGCTTGCAGGATTGGTGTTCCTGCAACCAGATCCAGGCACGGTAGCAATAATCATTATTATGTCACTCGGAGTATTTTATGGCGCAGGAGCCAAATATACCCATATATTTTCTCTTACAATTATTGCAGTTATGCTTATTGGTTCTGCTATCCTTATTTCACCTTATCGTAAAGACAGGGTTGCGGTGTTTTTAAACCCTGAGAGAGACCCTACCGGCGTTGGGTACCACGTAAATCAATCCATGATTGCGATTGGCTCCGGCGGTTGGTGGGGTTTGGGATTAGGAAAATCTCGCCAAAAATTCAGCTATTTGCCGGAATCAGCAGGCGACTCGATTTTTGCGGTTATTGGTGAAGAAGGCGGATTTATCGTATCTGTGGGATTGATAATTCTTTTAGGGATATTGATCTATAGACTATTTGATATAGCATCAAGGGTGCCGGATGAATTTAGCCGTTACTTTGTGTTGGGCGTTATTTTTTGGATTGGGGTCCAGTCATTTGTAAATATGGCCGCGATGATAGGAATTGTTCCGCTCACCGGTCTTCCTTTGCCCCTGGTGAGTTTTGGGGGGACCGCGGTACTCAGTACACTTACTGCGTTGGGTGTTTGTCTAAGCATATCTCGCACTACTGCATAATAATATTATGAAGATACGTCCAATTATTTTTTCAGGAGGAGGAACCCTTGGATCAGTCATGCCGTTGGTCAGCGTTATCGAACAATTCAAAAAGCGCTATTCAAATGAAATATGTTGGTGCGGCACGTATAAAGGGCCTGAGCGAAACGTGCTTCGTTCGCTGTCAATCCATTATACGCCTTTTTTAGGCGGTAAATTCCGCAGGTATATTTCATGGAAAACATTCATTGATCCGCTCTTCATAGTAATGGGGTTTTTCCAATCGGTGTTTTTTTTCTTATTCAAAAAACCTGTTGCGATAGTTTCTGCGGGAAGCTTTATTTCAGTGCCCCTCCTGTGGGTAGCGTGGTTTTTTCAAATCCCCACCATTGCATTACAGCTTGACGTTAAGCTTGGTTTGGCGAATCGTCTGGTACTCCCATTCCTTTCGCAATTTGGGTCTCTGTTCCCTTTGCCCCAACATTCCGTCCCCATAGCATGCCCTGTGCGGAGTGCCATTCTCGCACTATCCAGTGAGAGGGATAAAATGAAAAAGGAAGCCCTGCTCCGATTTTCATTTGCCACAAAGCCCACCATTCTCGTCTTAGGCGGAGGAATTGGCGCTGAACCGCTGAACGCACTTGTGCAGGAATCAATCCATAGCCTCCTTCTCACGTTTAACGTTTTACACAGTACAGGAACATCAATTAGCCAGAAGGGTAAGCAATTATCCGGATATCGAGCACAGCCATTTTTTGGCGATGATCTGATCTTTGCTTACGCGGCCGCAGACATAATTATCAGCCGTGCGGGCATGGGCACCATTACTGAAGCCGCCGCTCTCAAAGCGCCGCTCATCCTTATACCGCTTCCACATTCTCCACAGGAGCACAATGCTGTACTGCTTGCCAAGTCCGGCGCTGCAGTGGTCCTGCATCAAAATAATTTGACATCTTCCATGTTTATTAATACCCTCACGAAACTATTAGCTGATCAAGTTTCCCTTAATGCGCTAGGTGCTTCTCTTCACAGAGCTATTCCGGTCGATGACGGTTCATCGGTGATTTCACTGATAAATAATTGTTCACCAAAACTTATAACACGATAATTCACAATATTGGAACTTCAATCTTTCGCGTTATTCTGCGTCATCATCAGCGTTCTTCCGCATCTATGAGGCATAGAAGCAGATGCACGCAGAAGTAAACTAAAGTATGTAATTTATATGGTAATGCATAAAAAACAAGTTGATTTTTCTAAAGTGTCCAACATATATTTTATCGGCATAGGCGACGAATTTTGTGCTGCAATAGCCGAATGTCTGCATCATTGGGGGAAAAAAGTCAGCGGTTCCGATACAGTGGCAAACGCGCGCACTGCGCATCTTTCCCAAATAGGAATAATGTGCCATATTAGTCCGTCACAATCCTTTGTCCCCGTACACACTGATATGGTCATTTTTTCACCGCGTGCGCATACGCACCCTGATGTCCTTAACGCCAAGCACTGGGGATTGCCTTTACACACTCCCTATGAATGTATCGGATTCATGAGTACGATCCGCACCACCATAGCAGTATCCGGCTGCCATGGCAAAACTACGGTGGCGGCTTACATAGGTTCGCTGCTTGAAAAAGCGGGTCGCGACCCAAGCGTCGTGGTAAGGACCGATGTTGACGCCTGGAAAAGCAATGTGCGCACCGGTTTCGGCAGTTATTTTGTGGTAGAAGCCGATGAGAATAAGAAGCATTTCCTTTCGCTCGTTCCCTCGATAGCGTTGTTCCTGAACATAGAACCGGATCATTTGGACTATTTTGAAAATATACAAAATATCATCAATGCATACCACGCCTTTGCGAAAAATGTAAAACGCGATGGCGCGGTTATCGCCAATGGCGATGATGAAAATATCATAGCTGCACTTAAAAAAGTTAATAACCGCATTATTTGGTTTGGCCGGCGTGAAGGCGTCGACGTGCGAGCGTTGAACGTGCAGTCGACGCGAGGACGCACTTCTTTTTCCGTGCACATCAAAAAGGGTGAGCACGATGAAGAATACCATATGGAACTGCCAGGCGAACACCAGCTTACTAATGCGCTTGCCGTTATTGCCACCGCTCATTATCTGGAGATTCCTTTTAATCTTGCACGTGAAATACTCCTTTCCTACCATGGCGCCAATAGGCATGTAAGCCTTATAGGAAAGGCAAATGGCATCGATGTTATAGATGACGCAGCAGATTATCCATCAACCATTAAAACTGTTCTTAAAGGCATTAAAGAACAATACCCGGATAAGCCTCTTTGGTGCATATTCCAAGCCTATGGCAAAAAACGCACAGACTTTATGCAGGATGAGCTCGCACAAGCTTTTACCCATGCAGACCATGTGATTCTTCGCCCTGTGAAAATGAACGATGAGGAAAGAGGCGGGGTTTCGTCTTCTCATAACCTAATCCACGCGGTCAAGGCGTATCATCCATTGGTAACCGACGGTCAAAATGACTATACATTGGCAAAAATTCTGGCTCAAATTCCTTCTAGTGCCGTATTGGTAACCATGGGCGCAGAACCGGTGAGAAGCGTAGGCGAGCATTTCTTAAAGCTTAGGCAGAAAAAACACAGTGTAGATACTTGAATATCGCATTAAAAGGTGTACACTATTTATTATTAACTTGTCGAATCATAACTTATACGATATGAAAAAAAGAAATTTGCGGAAATTTTGGAAATTGGGGAATGCCGACTATGCCACGAAGCATTTTGACGTGAATAAAGATGGCGAGCTTATCGTGCGCGAGGGTAACTATCAATATAATGTCAAAGATTTGTGCGATCGTTTTGGCACATCATTGGAGCTGTTATTTCCCCACGTGATTGAAGAGCGTCTTAACGAAACATTTGACGCGTTCCATGCGGCGATGCGAGCGCAGCGCTATCGGGGAAAATTTTTTTTCCATTACCCTATGAAGGCGAACCAAACGAAAGAATTTATACTTCCCGCTGTTTCAGAAGGCGCCCATCTTGAAACGAGCTCGGCGAATGAGCTCTGGATTGTCAAACGTATGTGGGAACAGGAGCAATTTTCCACTAAAATAAAGGTATTGTGCAACGGTCCGAAAACCAATAAATATTTATCTTTGATTGAGGAATTGAAGCTCAAGAATTTGGATATTGTTCCCATCGTAGAAAATTATTGGGAGTTTGAATATCTCCGTAGCTACCGCGGCGATATTGGCATCCGATGGGCACCTACCACCCGTATACGCTCACATTGGGACAAGCCGACCGATCAATTCGGTTTTCCCACTAAGGATTTGATCGGGCTTGGGAAGATAAGAAATCTCAAATTAATGAGTTACCACGCTGCCTCACAGGTAACGAGCGCACAAGATTTGATTACGCTTGCACGCGAGGCAATGGGGGTATACCTGCGGGTGAAGAAGAATAATCCAATGCTCGATGCGCTGAATATTGGAGGAGGGTTTGCCGTGCCGTATGAAAAGAAGAAAAAAATATACACTGTACAACAAGTAGCTCCGCGTATCGTACGGACGATTAAGTCTGCCGCAGAGCGCGGTGGGGTGCCACATCCGGATATCATTGTCGAGTGGGGACGGTATCTTATGGCACCAGCACAAATCACTGTTTATAAAATCATCGCCGAGAAAGAGATAGCCATCAACGGTCATTCCAGGGATTCAAAACACTGGTACTTTATTGACGGAAGCATTATGAATGATTTACCGGATACCTGGGGAGTAAACCAGCGTTGGCATGTAATTCCGATTAATTATATGGATGCAGTAAAATTATCACGCGTCTGGCTATCCGGATCAAGCTGTGATTCGGACGATAAGTACACCAATGGCGGTGAATGCGTTCGTTTACCGCGCCTGCAGGATCTGCGAGAAGGTGAGCCATTGTATGTAGCGGTGCTTGATACGGGAGCCTACCAGGATGCACTGGCGAGCCTTCATTGTATGCTTTCAAGCCCTGAAAAACTCGTAATCCAAAACGGGGTTATCACTGTTGCGTGCAAACGCGATACGCCAGAAGAAGTGGGGATGAAATTTGGGTGGTAGTGCGCTCGGTTTTCATACCATCATGGCGTGTCATAAAAAAGAACAGTAGAGGAAATTTATGAAGTTATGGACTTAATAACCGAAAAAGCTTGGTCTACATCAGTATTCATGAAAAACATGTTTAATTCCCAGCCAATTGATATGACTTCGATGACACCTATTCCATTCCAGGCCAATGCTTTCAGTATTAAATAATACACATCTGGTGGAGAAGTAAGGGTCATTTTTGTTGATAGTTTTATGGTGATTGAGGATAGATCTTTTACTTTTACTACATTCTTCTGATTTTTTAAGATTTTTTCTACATCTTTTTCTAATTCACTGCTTACGATAATAGTCGCTTCAGTAAGCCCTACTGATATATTGAAAAATGTATCTTTTTTATTCTCTGTCTTTTTCAGAATCTCTTGGTGTATATTGATAACACTCGGAGAATTGAGAAACATAAATTCGACAAGATTTGAGCGTACGGTAATGTTCTTTGAATCCTTCAATACTTCTACATTGGAAGTTGGCGGCTTTAATTTTCTTTTGATTCGGTGGAGGGCCATAGCTACCGCCTCCTCGGAAATTTCTTCGAGCAGTTTTTTCTCTATTTGAGGGCGCAGTTGCCTCGCTACTCCGGAAATATTTACCATATCTGCATACAGCACCTCCGACAAAAAGGGCGAACGGTCGATAAGGTCTTGTACAACTTGGGAAATGGTTGTCATGTTGGAATTATAACAATGTGTGATAATTTTGTCAATATTGTTATAAAATTTGCTTAATATAGTGAATCCTTATAAACTGTGCGTAGTTCTTTAAAATATGTTTAATTTAAGGAGATTTTCATGGAAGGTTTCAGAGCGATCGTAGGCCCACTAGCGGGCGCGTTAGCAGCATTCGCAATCGCCCGATATATATGGGCGATTTTCCAGACGATGAGGCTACCGTCTGGACAGAGAGTCACGCCGAACCGCGTGACGTGGGGAGTAATCTCTGTTATTGGCTGGACCTTTCTAGCCAATAACGTAGCTATGGGGGCGACCTACACTCTGTGGCTACCCATGGTGTACGCCATGGGACCAACAATAGTCGCTCTGATCTCAATCCGACATGGGGTTGGAGGGCGAGATAAGAATGACATCGTTGCCGGAACCATCGCAGTATTAAGCCTTATACTGTGGTGGTGGCTAGGCCTTTCGGCGGGATTCGCCGCCAACTTGATGGCCGACATTGCGGCGATCTACCCGACCATCAGGAAGGCCTACCGTCAACCCGGAACGGAAGACCGCACAGCATGGGTGTGCACAACCATTGGCTGCGTGATCAACCTGATGGCGGTTCCTGCTCCCTGGTCGGGAGTAGGTGCCTACGCTGCCTATCAGGTGGTCGCAAACGGGACCATCGCGGTTCTCGCGTTGCGACGCAAAAACGTGAAAAATACCAGCTAAGTCTTTTAGACCTCGCTGGTATTACATTTTCAGGTAAGCAATTTTCCCCTAGATTTTGAAATTGATGAAGATTTTTGTTATACTGAGACTATCATTTGTTTAAACAATAATACAGAGGCCATATGAGATTAGGCGAATATCCAGCGCAAGATGTGAGAGATATTCTTCTGCGTGCTCAGCAGGGGACTGAAGTCGTACTCACCCCTGATTCGAGATCATTAGTAGATTTTCACGCTCTCCTCATAAAAAAATTTAGACCCGGTGAAGTTGAGCCTCTTGAAGTTTTTCAGGATGAGATGAGCCGCAATCAAAATCAGGATTCAAATGTGCGCTTTATCGGTGTTGTAGCAAGAGATCCTTTAAATAACGAGGTAATAAGCGGCGCGTATGGTTCTGTGCAAGACGGTATTTTGGCAATACGTTTTACTTTAACTGAAGGAGACGAGTATCTTGGTACCCCTGCTACTGAACAAGCGGAAAAACAAGGATACCAAGGCTTCAGTGCATATCGTAGTACTGGAGTAAGTCAGTGGGTGGATGAGCTTCTTGTAGAAGTAGCACGGGAGCAACAGAAACTAATGAATCCTGAAAAGGATTTAGTTGCGTTGGTGTGTGAAGCGGTACCAAAATCTCAACATTATTGGAATAAGTTAGAAATAGAGCCGGGTAATGGGATGAGAAGACTGTACAAGCCAGAGTCAGGAGAAGAAGTGCATTATGAATTGCCTCCACTTGCTTGGAATAAAGATGGTACGCCTGCTCAGGAAGGTATTACTGAGCATCTTCAAATCGCAGTAAAAGGCCACCAAGACAGTGTTCTCGTGTCAGAATTAGAAAAAATTCTGAAAGATTGGTGGAAAGCGTGGTATATTCGCCCACGAGACCAGTTTGAGAGCAATGAGGCGTGGGAGCTTCACAAAAGAACAGTCTGGAATATTCTTGAAAATAATATTATTGCTCCAATACGCGACGCCGGAGAATTAAAATTAATAGCAAATGCAATTACAAGAAGCGAGCTCCCAAAATCAAGGCGTATTAATAGTTTAGATAAAGTTGTAGTTGGCGAAATTCTCTCAATCTCAAATCACCCGTATGCAAAAAGAATTCGAATTGCTCGAGTTAATGTCGGTGAGGAGACATTGCAAATAATATTTGGCGGACCCAATATTGGGAAAGTGGGTGACAAGGTGGCTGTGGCCTTGCCGGGAACTATGACTGACCATGGCAAATTAAAACCACAACATTTCCGACAAGAAGCTTCCGAAGCAATGATATGTTCTGCGGTTGAATTAGGATTTGTTGAAGGGGGTCCTGATGAGATTTTGATTCTTTCACATGATTCAAAGCCTGGTGCGTCCATATCAAAGCCGGAAAATGGATAAGAAACCCTAAAATAATGTTATGTCTATTTCTCTTGACCTTTCACCACCGCAATATTCCGACAGAAGTGGATTGTGATCACAAGCGATTTAATTCTAAACTTATGCTATATGAATAAAGCAAAACTCAATAAACTATCTCATGGGCTCAAACAGTTGATTATCCAGGAATCAGGTGCTGGAAAAGTCGCTAAAGGCACATTAAGCGATTATATAAAACGAAGCAAAACGCCGGTAGTGGCATTAGCCGAGCGAACCTTAAATCATTGCAACGCAGGCGCCACGCTCCAGGCTGCCCAATGGTTGAAGCAACATGTGGAAAATGGAGGCAAAATAGTAGTAACAATTGCAGGCGCACTTAGTTCATTTCAAATCGGCGTTATGCTCGCGGAGCTTATCCGGAAAGATAAAGTGCATCTTATATCAGCCACCGCCGCCAATCACGAAGAGTCTTATTATCGCTATGTCGCGCATTCGCACTATGCGTATATTCCTCGTTATACGGAATTAACCCCAGAGCAGGAAGCAGAATTGCGCGATGCGGGATTGCGGCGCATTACCGACACGTTTCTTCCGGAAGACGAGAGCGTCCGCATCATGGAGCCGCATTTGGTGAAAATGTGGAAAGAAGCGCAGGCGAAGGGCGAGCGTTATTTCCCCCACGAATATTTCCGTCGGTTGTTTGAGAAAAATCTTATTAAACCCGATACAGGCGCGAACCCTGACGATTGCTGGGCGTATGCGGCGTATAAAAAAAATATTCCCATTGTTATTCCGGGATTCGAAGATTCCACCATGGGTAATATTTTTGCGAGTTATACTTATGGCGGTAAATACCGTTTGAACAAAGATCCGCTTTTTGACCCCCACATCATCAAGACCGGCCTTGAATACTTTACCTGGCTCTACGAATGGTACATGGCGACTGCCAAAAAAAGCTCTCTCGCGTTTCTTCAGTTAGGCGGAGGCATTGCGGCTGATTTCCCCATCTGTGTCGTGCCGTCATTGATACATGACCTTCAGCTGCACGGGAAAGTCCGCCCCTGGGCGGGATTTATTGAAATTGGCTCTTCCCCAATGTCCTACGGTTCGTACTCCGGCGCCGGTGGCAAGGAGAAAATCACCTGGGACAAACTTACTCCTGAAAGTTATTATCAGATCATCCAGAGCGACGCCACGGTCGTCTTCCCCTGGATTGCCGCAGTCTTGCTGGATTTATAGACTTTGAATTACCCAAAGTAATGCACTTATTTGTATAAAATACCAATTCGACTCAGCTCACTATGACATGAATCGCGAAACGTAAATGACATCAGAAATCGCTTTAAAATTTATTTTCTTTGGCTTAATCGTCCTAGCGGTTGCTCTCGAAGTGACCGGTGATATTTTTTTCAAAAAATGGTCTATTGACAGTAGAAACGTTTTACTTTATTTTGGCCTTTTGATTTATTTTATTGGAACCATTTTTTGGGCGATTTCGCTGAAATATGAATATTTATCAAAAGCAATCTCTGTATTTACTGTTTTGAATTTAGTTATTGTTGCTCTTGTGGGCGTTCTCTATTTCAAAGAAGATTTGTCTTTGATAAATAAAATTGGAATCGGGTTAGGAATTTTGAGTGTTGTTCTTATTGAAATTTAATGTGACAAACATGAGCAGTCAAAAAATTAAAATAGGCCTTGTGCAGATGCGCTGCAGTGAAAATAGCGTTAAAAATCTGGCTCATGCGATCGAGGAGATTAAGAAAACAGCGGACAGTGGCGCACAAATAGTATGTTTGCCAGAATTTTTTTTATCGAAATATTTTTGCCAAGGGCCGAAAGATGATAAAAATTTCAAACTAGCGGAACCGATTCCCGGACCGACCACTGAAGTGCTGGGGAAGCTCGCGCTTCAATATAAAATAGTCATACTCTGCTCATTGTTTGAACAAGCTGACAGAGGCAAATATTTTAATTCCATTGCGGTTATTGATACGCAAGGCAAAATCGCTGGTGTTTACCATAAAATGCACATTCCTTCAATCCCGTCGGGGCTTTACTCGGAGGATTATTATTTTCATAAAGGCGATAAAGGAGTCATCGTAGTTGATACGCCTTACGGTAAAATCGCGCCGTTGATTTGTTACGACCAATGGTTTCCCGAACTTGCGCGCATTGCAGCGGTGAAGGGAGCTCAAATCATTTTTTATCCGACTGCCATTGGATGGCCGCACGATAATCCAAAATGGAAAAGACAAGCCGAACATGAAGCCTGGCAGATAATCCAACGCAGCCATGCAATTGCCAATAATGTGTTTGTAGCGGCGGTCAATAGAATTGGCGTAGAGGGGGATCTGAAATTTTGGGGAACGTCGTTTGTAAGCGACCCGTATGGAAGAGTGATTACTATGGCCGCAACAGACAAAGAAGAAAATGTGGTAGTGGAATGTGACTTAACTTTAATAGACAAAATGAGAAAAGATTGGCCCTTTTTGAAGGAAAGGAGAATTATGTGTGAAATTTAATTGTCAAATAAAGGTACATTATTTTCACGATCGTGAAAATAATTGCTCTTGTTAAAAATAACTCAATACCGATATGAGATATTTTATGCCGGCGGAATGGGAGCCTCATAAGGGTACGTGGATTGCCTGGCCGCATAACCGCGATCATTGGCCCGGTAAGTTCGATTCCATCCCTGGAGTTTTCGCTGAAATAATACAAAAACTTACAAAAAGTGAGAAAGTTTTTTTATTGGTGAACGACGATGCAATGGAACAAGAAGCTCGCCGTATATTAAATGAAAAGAATACTTTAATGTCGCAGGTTGAATTTGTACAGATTCCCACGAATACCTCTTGGACGCGCGATTACGGTCCAATTTTTATCCGCGATACGCAGGGTAAATTAAGCGTTATGGATTGGATCTTTACTTCATGGGGAAATAAATATCCGCCGTTCGATCTTGATGATATAGTCCCGAAAAAAATATGTCAGCAATTCGAATTTTCGCTTATAGAGCCGGGCATAGTACTGGAAGGCGGGTCCATAGACGTAAACGGGAAGGGATCGTTATTGACTACCGAACAATGCCTTTTAAATAAAAATCGCAATCCGCAGCTCAACCGCACTCAAATTGAAGTTAATTTAAAAAAATATCTCGGCGCTTCGAATATTTTGTGGCTAAAGCGGGGGATTGCGGGAGACGATACGGATGGACACATAGATGATTCAGCGCGATTTACAGATCCGTCGACTATTGTATGCGCCGTGGCGGAAAGCACAGATGATCCCGATTATGATGTATTGCGGCATAATTATGAAGATTTAAATAAATTTCGTGATCAAGATGGAGAACCTTTTAGAGTAATTCCATTTCCAACCCCTGACCCCGTGATATATGAAGGTCAAAGGCTTCCGGCGAGTTACATAAATTTTTACATCGCAAATAAGAGTGTACTTTTACCTACCTTTAGGTGTAAAAAAGATCAAGAAGCGCAGCGTATACTTCAAGAGCTTTTCTCCACTCGTTCCGTTATTGGTATAGATTGTACTGATCTTATCTGGGGTCTGGGGGCCATACATTGTTCAACGCAGCAGCAGCCTTTATGAGCCATTTTGTCTGAAACGGCTCGAATGAATAGCTTAAATAATGAAATATAAATTACCTATCGTACATGGCGGTTTTTTTGTTTTTATGGTACTCTGTGAGTGAAATTATTGATTAATGAGCCATTTGGCGCGAAATGGCTTGATTATAAATATGTCACTATTAACTAAAATTTTTGGCGACCCAAACGAGCGTTTTATTAAGGAAGTAACCCCACAGGTTGAACGGATTAATTCGCTTGAAGCAGAAAATAAAAAGCTCTCTGACGACGCGCTGAAGGCAAAGACGCAGGAATTTAAGGGCCGCGTTGAACAGGGCACCACGCTTGATGATTTATTACCAGAAGCCTTCGCCGCCGTGCGGGAAGCGGCGGGACGCACTATCGAACAACGCCATTTTGACGTGCAGCTCATTGGAGGCATGGCGCTTCACCGTGGCATGATCGCGGAAATGAGGACAGGAGAAGGAAAAACATTGACTGCCACGCTGCCTTTATATCTCAATGCGCTCGCAGGGAAAGGCGCTCATTTGGTCACAGTCAACGATTATCTTGCGCGTCTGCATGCGTCTTGGATGGGAAGGGTATATCATGCGCTTGGTCTTACCGTAGGCTGCACACAGCAGCAGTTAGTGTCGTATATTTATGATCCGGAAGCAAAAAAACAGGAAATCCCGAAAGACGGATCTGATGCCGAGGAAAAAGAAATTGCACGATATACCGTTGACATGGATTTTCTACGTCCCGTCACCCGTAAAGAGGCTTATGCGGCGGATATCACCTATGGCACGAATAATGAATTCGGATTCGATTACCTGCGGGATAACATGGTAGGGGATCTTGCGGAAATGGCGCAGAGAGAATTGTGCTATGCCATTGTCGACGAGGTGGACTCTATCCTTATTGATGAGGCGCGCACGCCTCTTATTATTTCCGCTCCCGCGGAGGAGTCCGGTGATTTATATTATAAATTTGCCGATCTGGTTACGACGCTTTCCGAAGGCCCTGATTATAACGTGGATGAAAAAATGCGCACTGCAACGCTTACCGAGGAAGGCGTTCATAAAATGGAACGCGCGCTTAATATCACCAATCTGTACGCGGAAGGAGGCTTAAATCTCGTGCATCATCTGGAGCAGGCGCTCCGTGCGCATGCGCTCTTTAAGCGCGACCGTGATTATGTGGTAAAAGACAATGAAGTCATCATTGTGGATGAATTCACCGGCCGGCTCATGTTTGGGCGCCGTTATTCAGAAGGGCTCCATCAGGCCATTGAGGCAAAGGAAAAAGTGGAGATACAGCGCGAATCGCGTACGCTTGCCACGGTGACCTTCCAAAACTATTTTAGGCTTTATAAAAAACTCGCGGGCATGACAGGCACTGCAGTGACAGAAGCGGAAGAATTCCATAAAATATATAACCTTGATGTGGTATCGATCCCTACCCACCGCCCGATGATCCGCAAAGATTTGCCAGACCGGATTTACAAATCGGCAAATGGTAAATGGCAGTCAATAGTACAGGAGGTTAAAGTGCGCCATGAATCTGGACAACCAATTCTCATTGGCACGGTCTCCATTGAAAAAAACGAGCATTTGTCGCATTTGCTTTCACTCGAGGGCATTCCTCATAACGTATTAAATGCTAAACGCCATGAAGAAGAGGCAAGATTCATCGCGCAAGCGGGAAAACGCGGTAGCGTGACGGTCGCTACAAATATGGCAGGGCGCGGCGTAGACATTATTTTGGGCGGCAACCCGCCGGCGGCAGATGAGGCGGCGCTCATTAAAAGCTTGGGAGGACTCCATGTGATCGGCACTGAGCGGCATGAAGCGCGGCGTATTGATAACCAACTGCGCGGACGTGCGGGACGCCAAGGCGATCCGGGATCGAGCCAATTTTTCCTTTCCATGGAAGACGACCTTATGCGCATTTTCGGTTCAGACCGCATGAAAGGGCTGATGGAGCGCATGGGTATGCCTGAGGACATGCCCATTGAGAACCGCATGGTCTCCAAATCAATCGAATCAGCACAGAGGAAGGTGGAGGGACATAATTTCGACATCCGTAAACATTTAGTGGAATATGACGACATTATCAATAAACACCGCGAAGTTATTTATAAAAAAAGAAGGGAAATACTCAACACTACCCAATCGCCTGACCCTTCCGCAATATCAAAAATACTGCTGAATATGATCGAAGAAGAAATAAGCGCCGTGGTACTGTTTCATACCTCCGCACAAGCGACAGACGAATGGAATCTTGATGAGATTTATGAAACGGTTGATAGCATTGTGCCCTTGCCGTTACAATCAAGGATTAAGATAGATGAGATACATGACGTTAAAAGTGAAAAAATGGGCGATGCGCCAAAACGAACGGCCATTGTGGGCTACCTCATGGGGTATGTTGAATCGCATTTTAAGGAATTAGAGACAAGCATAAATATCGCACTAAAATCTCCTGTATTCATAAATATCGAACGGGGCATTCTCTTGCGCGCGATTGACACGCTTTGGATCGAGCATTTGGATGCCATGGATCACTTACGTACCGGTATTGGCCTGCGCGGGTATGGCCAGCGTGATCCTTTGGTGGAATATAAGCGGGAGTCATACCGTATGTTTACTGAATTGCTCACCGCCATTAGAAAAGAAGTGGTGTACTCTATTTTCAAAATCGGCGCTGCCCAGCGATTTGCGCAAAGCACGCTAGCGCGCGAACAGCCAATGATACTTTCAGGGCCTGCAAAAGAAATGGAACGGGCGCGCGCGGCCTCACAAGCGCAAAACGCCGCCATATCAAAAACCACTTCATTTAATGGCAAAAAGGTGGGACGCAACGATCCCTGCCCATGCGGAGCAAAAAAACTAGATGGTACTCCGATAAAGTATAAGCACTGCCATGGGAAGTAGAAGTATCACAAAACTACTAACACTCTGTATAATTCATCAGCATCCGAAAATATTGCTTGCAATGAAAAAGCGTGGATTTGGAGCAGGAAGATGGAATGGTTTTGGTGGTAAGGTTTCTGCGGGGGAAACGATAAAAGATGCGGCGAGAAGAGAAATGCGAGAAGAAGCTGGGATAGAAACTAAAAACATGGATAAGGTTGGAATTTTAGAGTTTGAATACAGGGGTAACCCTGAAATTCTAGAAGTTCATATTTTTAAATCGGATAATTTTTCAGGAGTACCAGTTGAAACGGAAGAAATGAAACCGCAATGGTTTCACTTTGATGAGATTCCATTCAATGAAATGTGGCCAGATGATATACATTGGATGCCATTATTATTGAGCGGAAAGAAATTCAAAGGAAAATTTCTTTTCGGAGAATCCGATAATATTCTTGAGCAAGAATTAATGGAGGTTAAAGAGATATAATTCCTTAGAGATGACTAAAGAATTACCAAAAAAATTTTATCAAAAAGGTGCAATTGAATTAGCTCCAAAATTTCTTGGAAAGTACTTGGTGCACAAGACAACTAAAGGAATCATTTCAGGTATGATCACGGATGTTGAAGCTTATCCTGCATATATAGACAAAGTATCGCATGGGAACATCAGGACGAAAAGAACTGAGGTAATGTATCGTGAGGGTGGTTATGGCTATGTATATAAGATTTACGGTATCCATTATCAATTTGCAATAGTAGTAAATCAAAAAGATATTCCTGAAGTAGTCTTCATAAGAGCGGTGAAACCAGAAGAAGGGATTGATATGATGAGAAAGAATTTCGGCAAAGAGGTTGACACGACGACCCTTACGAAATCCCCGGGAAATCTATGTAAATCATTCGGAATTACTGATGCTTTTTATGGCATTGATTTAACTGGCGATATACTTTGGCTGGAAGATCGAAATGTGGTTATAGACAAAAAGGATATTTTGACCGATCAGAGAGTTGGGATAAATAAAAAACTTCAAGGGAGTGAAAAGAAGTTTAGATTTTTCCTGTAAAAAAAGATATTTCGATATGTCTATATTTCGAAATGTCGAAATTCTCGTATATGGCTACGATACAAAAGTTTGAAGATTTGATTTGCTGGCAACGGGCTCGAGGATTGGCGAATTTCATATTTGATATAACGGACAACGTTTCTTTTAAAGATTTCGACTTGAAACGACAAATCCGCCGAGCAGCAATTTCGCCGATGTCCAACATTGCAGAAGGTTTTGATCGCGGCACACAGGCTGAATTCATTGACGCACTTTTTATTGCCAAAGGCGAGACAGGAGAAGTGGGGAGTCAATTGTATATTGCCCACGATTGAAGATATATCGACATTTCGACATTTCAAAATGGTCTTCGTCTGACGGACGAGTGTTCGCGCTTGATCCAAAGTTTCGCCGACAAGGTGAAGGGCGGCTCTTGTCGAGGTATGCAATTCAAACGTGTTCTCCCGCCTGATCCGGGCAAAGCAATTTTGAAACACTATAATCCAGAACTTTTTAAGAAATGGTATCCAGATGAAACATGATGAATATTTTTAAATGCTGTAAATATGAAAAATAAGATTCCTCAATGGATTGTGGTATCGGCTTGCATTACTGATACACAAGGCCGTATTTTCATGCAACGCCGTTTTGATCCTCAAATACCTCTTGCTCATGGCAAATGGGAGTTTCCGGGAGGAAAGATTGAATCTGGAGAAAACCCCACTAAGGCCCTTAAGAGAGAATGCAAAGAAGAAATTGGTTGTGATATTACGATAAAACGCCTTATTCCGTATGTGTGGACCAATATTTGGAAAGAACGACACGGTAAACAAATACAAGCATTTCTTCTCTGCTATCATTGCTCCATAAAAAAAGGCAAACCACACCCTACAAATCCAGAAGTTTCGGAAATCCGCTGGTGTTCCCAAAAAGAAATAAAGAAATTAAAAGTGCTTCCCGGTACTCATGAATTTATTCAGCATGCGCATTTATAAAGTCATCATTTTCATAATCGTTTTTGCAACACCTTTCACACTTCATGCCGAGGATGTACAGCAGCCCTTGCAGGCTGTTTTTGTTTCAAGTTCATCATTGAGTGCACTGCAGCGAATTACAGTACCCATACCCGAAGGATTGGGAAATGAATGGGATGTAACTGCAATTGATCGCACTCTATTTTTTACCGCTACCCATGGCAATATTTACGCCTGGAGTCTTGATGAAAAGACGTTTAGCACGTTTCCGACCTATGGGAAAGGATTCGATAATCCAATAGCCTATACCGCTTGCCGAAAACAAAACAGCACCTTTATTGCGGTAGTGCCGAGTTATGGGAATGCCCATGTGCTTACCTTCGCACCCTCGGGAAGACTGTTGAATCCCGGTTTCTTTTTTGCGTCAAAGCCAAAATCGTATCGCACTATAACATGCGTTGATATAAATAATGATCAGAATGATGAATTAGTGATAGGGGAGAGGATAGGCAGCGCACTCACCATCACTATTTTGAATTTTATTGATGGAAAGCCAATTCAAACATTTAATATCAACGATTGGGGACCGTTTGATTTTGAACTTAATCGTATTGATTTAGGAGGCGACGGCATTGATGAAATTCTTATCGGAAGCGGGGGATTGCGAGATCCTGAAATTCGGATTTATCGCAGTGACGGTTCATTGATAAATTCTCTCATGGCGTTTCCAAATGAATTTAAGGGCGGCATCTACGTGCAAAGCGGCGATTTGGATTATGACGGGAAAGAAGAATTAATCGTTGGATCGGGCCCGGGAAGCGGGCAGCTCCGCGTACTGGATGGATTTGGCAATGAAAAGATGACGAATAAATTCTTCCCCTTAGGAGCAAATTTTCGGGGCGGTGTAATTCCATTAAAGGTGAATGATGAAATCATAGCTTTGCAGTCATCACGGCTCATAGAGGATAGTTCACTTTCTAAATCCATATCTATTAACACTACAGACCAAACATTATCTGTGCTTGCGTATGGCTACTTATTTGCCTCTTTTCCCATCTCTACAGGCACATGGGATTATCCCACTCCTCTTGGGAATCACAAGGTAATCAATAAAATCCCACGCGCGTATTCGCGCCGTTGGGGGCTTTTCATGCCGTGGTGGATGGCAATCGTGCCATCCGGCACCTATGGCATCCACGAGCTGCCAGAGTGGCCTAATGGAACAAAAGAGGGCGAAGACCACCTTGGGAGCCGCCGTTCCCACGGCTGTATACGGGTGGGGGTAGGAGTTGCAAAAGCGCTCTACGATTGGACTCCAATTGGCACTCCCATTATAGTTAAATAATAAATTGAGGTGCCGTAACTATTCAATGTTCCAAAATAAACGAATTATGGACACCACCCCTTGTCCCCTCCTTAGCAAGGAGGGGATGGGGAGGTCTCCTTTGGAAAAAGGTGAACTCTAGGTACTTTTTTGACTTTTTTAGAGATTTTGATACAATGCGTAAGGATTTCTATGACTAATAAACAAAGGCTTTGGATGTATGTAGGGCTCATCATAGCGCTCTTTTTAATTGCACTTATTTTTGCCGCGCCTAAACTCCCCACTGCGGTTCCCGCGGCTTCTTTTTTTGCTAAATTTCCTTATAAATTAGGCTTGGATCTCAAGGGAGGCGCCCACCTTATTTACCAAGCAGACACCTCGCAAGTGCCCTTTGCAGACAAACAATCCGCAATCAACGGCGTCCGCGATGTAATCGAACGGCGGGTCAATGCGTTCGGCATTTCAGAACCTCTGGTGCAAACTAACCAATCAGGCGATGAATACCGCGTCATTGTGGAGCTTGCAGGCGTATTTAATGTTGATGAGGCGATAAAACTTATCGGAGAAACTCCGTTGCTTGAATTTAAAACGCAAAACCCCGTAGCGGATGCACCGCTTACTGAAGAACAAAAGCAACAGCTTATAAAAGATAATGAAACAGTCCTGAAGAGCGCTCAAGAAGTACTCGTGCAATCACATGCACCCAATGCTGATTTTAGCGCATTGGCAAAACAATATTCAGAAGACCCTGGATCCAAAGAGCAGGGAGGGGATTTAGGATGGGCAAAAAAGGGAGTATTTGTGCCTGAATTCGATAAGGCGATTTTTGAAACCCTTAAAGCAGGGGAAACCACCAAAGAATTAGTGCAAACCCAATTCGGCTACCATATTATCAAAAAGATTGAAGAGCGCGAGGTGGAAGGCGCGGCGAAAGGTGAACCGGAAAAGGAAGTCCATGCCGCGCATATACTCCTCCGCACCATCGCTGAACAAGATATCTCATCTCAAGTTGACCCGTGGGTTAATACCGCGCTCTCGGGAAAACAACTTAAGCGCGCCAGTGTTCAATTCAACTCACAAACAGGGGAACCGAATGTCAATCTGGAATTCAATGATGAGGGATCGAAACTTTTTGCGGAGCTCACCGGCGCCAACATCGGCAAACCTATTGCTATATTTCTTGACGGGCAGGCAATTTCAGTGCCTACGGTTCAGGAAAAAATTGAAGGCGGCAGCGCAGTCATCACCGGGAGGTTTAATATAAAAGAAGCCCGCACGCTCGCAGAACGCCTCAATGCGGGCGCGCTGCCCGTCCCCATTCATTTGATTGCGCAAACCACCGTAGGCCCCACCCTCGGTTCTTTGTCTTTAAACCAGAGCCTGCGCGCAGGTATGATAGGAATACTTATCGTAATGTTATTCATGATATTGTACTATCGTTTACCCGGCATCATCGCTTCGTTCGCGTTATTGCTCTATGCGAGCATCGTACTTGTTCTTTTTAAACTCATACCCGTGACACTCACGCTCGCAGGCATAGCCGGCTTTATCCTTTCAGTGGGCATGGCAGTTGACGCGAATATCCTTATTTTTGAGCGTCTCAAAGAAGAGCTAAAAGCGGGAAGGGACCTGCCCACGGCCGTTGAAGAAGGCTTTAAACGCGCGTGGACCTCCATCCGAGATTCGAATTTTTCGTCTCTCATCACCTGTGCGGTCCTTATGTGGTTTGGCAGCTCTGTCATCAAAGGTTTTGCAGTTACCCTGATCATCGGTATTCTTTCATCCATGTTTACCGCCATTACCGTAAGCAGAACCATTTTAAAGGCAATCGCCTTAACCGGAGCGAAGAGGCATTTATGGATGTTTGGTTACCACCGCATTGAGACTAAGAGTGGCGATATGAAAATGTAAAGATATGATTTTTCTGAGTCGTTTCAGTGTATATTTCAGTGTACTTCCAGTGTGAAAAGGCTCACTCACAGAAAAATCTGAATCCTAAACGGAAAACACTGAAGTCGCAAATTTCTTAAATAAATGACTATGCTTGCTATAATCCCTAATAGAAAATACAATCTTGGATTCTCAGCGCTGCTCATAGTGCTGTCCGCTACGGCATTATTTGTGTGGGGATTAAAATTTGGCATTGATTTTACCGGCGGTGCCATGGTAGAGCTTGAGTCTACATTAATAAATCCGCCTGCATCGTATGAAATTCAACAGAAGCTCATAAGTGATGGATTTGATGTTGCTTCAATCCAAATGAGCAATCAAAATACGTATCTCATACGGTTAGGCATCATGGATGAAGGCGAACACCAGCGATTTACAAAGAGCATGGAGGAGAATTTTAATTCGCTGCAAAAAAGCGAGGGAGCTGACAAGGCCTATATTGAAAAGCGTTTTGAATCAATCGGTCCGACCATCAGTAATGAATTCCGACAAAAATCATATTTGGCAATCATTATTGCGCTTCTCGCAATCATCGCGTATATCGGATACTCCTTCAGGAAGGTTTCAAAGCCCGTGGCGAGCTGGAAATACGGGGTATGCGCGGTGATCGCGCTCATGCACGATGTTGCCATCCCCACAGGCATTTTTGCAGTGCTTGGACATTATGCGGGCTGGGAAGTGGATCTGCTATTCATCACGGCGCTGCTTACCGTCTTAGGGTTCTCTGTACACGATACTATCGTCGTATATGACAGGATCAGGGAAAATTTGCTAAAGATCGGAGGTCGAAATTTCGCGGAAATAGCGAACATAAGCGTCAATCAAACCCTCGCCCGATCCATCAATACTTCCTTGGTGACTATTATCGTGCTTGCGGCTCTTTTTGTGCTTGGCGGCGAGACCACAAGGCATTTCGTGCTTGTGCTTATCACCGGCATCGTATTCGGCACCTATTCTTCCATATTTATCGCTTCGCCTCTTTTGGTTATCTGGAACAATATAAGTCAAAAAAATAAAAAATAGTGCGATTGAGCACTACAACATACCAAGAAGATGCGTTGATTTTTATTCTGCGATTCCTCTCCATGCAATGCGTTGCGCATTGCCGCCGACAGGATAGCAGGTGACCAGAGTAAGGGTAGGCGTATCACTAATGGCAAATAATCTTTTATCATCAGGATACACAACCATGGATTCAGTGAGAATATAGCGGACGAACCGCTTTTTTTTATTCTGGTAGGTATACGTAAATTCCACCGCATCTCCTTTTTTAAGATCAGGAAGATCCTTGAAGATATCAGTATACGGGCCTTGCTGCCATACATAGTCTGAAGAATGCCCTGTGATAAAGCTGTTTCCGCGCTCACCCGGGCTGGCAGTCCCGGGATAATGGATAGCACCTCTTTTGAGATCTTGCTCTATGCGTTTAACATCATCAGATTCAGACCAAACCACAGGAGCGAGTACCCTAAGCGAGGGGATGGATATCGTAAGCGCGGGCCTCCCTTTCCCCGTGGGATCAAATCCATTTTCCACCTCAAGCCCGTCAGGAAATGTGTCTCCATCGCTGTCGGCAATGTCACTCCCTGTGCCTATAATTTGTTCTAATGCGTCACTCAAGCCGTCACTATCCTTGTCAGAGACCTTTGTGTTTTTCACTGCAAATTCAGCAGGAAGAGAACCAGCGCCCAATGGATTTTGATTGCGTAAAATCTCATCGCCGTCATGCGTCCCATCAGCGTCAGAGTCGGGCAAATAAGTATTAGTGCCATAAAGTCGCTCTTCAGGATCCGATAAGCCGTCATGATCACTGTCGCTCATGAATGATTCCACCCTTTCAAATGATCCTACATACGCGCGCACCGTTGACCAATTCATGATGAAAGTGGCGATGAGTCCGGTAAAGAGGGAACAGAAGATCGCAAATGTCGTTCGCGACATTTGCGGAAGTGGCAATGATGGCGTCTGTTTTAACGTTAACATGCCTGTATATTTAGACTAACGAATTATTTTTAGTCTTGTAGAGGAAACCCAGCACACCGGCGAATATGCTGAATACCAGGATAGAGAGAAGCGCTGAAGGGCCTGTCCTTGGCGATTCTTGAATAGCTGCTCTGACACGGGGCGTACCGGAAAGGATAGTAGTAATAATCTCCGTGCTATCGATTTGATAATTCTTAGCGCTTGCACTCACGGTAAGCGCGACAGGCGTTTGATAGGGAGCATTTGAGGTCACTTGAAATACTGGATTCCATGTCCTCACTTCCCCATTATCGAGCTGATCGATTTCCCAATAAAGCGTATTTTTTTCTTTAATCCCGCCTTGAGAATCAAGAATGTCAAAATATAAAGGGTCAAAATGAAGTGACACTAAAATACCTTCTGCGCGCGACCCTGAATAATTAGTTACTATGATCTCGCTATTGACCCTTTCGCCACGATAAGCAGTATGCGAAGTTACTCGATATTCATTTTCGTCACTCACGAGCATGCGAACTGACAATGAGTCATTCCCCTCAATGGCATCAAGCAGTGTTGTGCTGGTAAGGTAATCAAACCTCGTGGCATTATCCGCAGTAATAGTGACCATATTCGTCAGCTTGTCCAGTGTGGATGATCCGCGCACCCTCACCGTAACCGTCTGAATGGCTTTTTGTCCCGGATAAAAATTTCCCACACTCCAGCGCACTTCACCGGCCTGCACCGAACCGCCTGTGCTTGTCTGAATAATATCAGCATTTTGTTCGTCAAAATCGTCTGTAAGGATCGTATTGCGTGCTATGGTATTTCCATCATTCCGGTAGGAGATGGTATAGGCAATTAAATCACCCTGCCTTACTGTATCCTTGTCTGCGCTTACGGTGGCAACCAGCACCGGCTTAGCCTGCGCAGATATATTAACAGTAGGTGTGGTAAGTGATGACACATTATCCGCGCTTAATCGCGCGAAGGCTGAAATAGTCGTAGTGCCGCTGGGCAACTGCTCTTTTATGGTGAACCAAAACACTCTCACTTCTGTGGTTTTTTGCGTTAAACGCTCCTGAGTATATATAACCGTTCCCAAACTTTGCACCGCACTGCCAATATCATGGGGAGTAAGCAGGTGCTCGTCATAGTCCAAAATAATGCGTATGTTGTCAGCGTTTTCAAACGCGGTATTTGCATAGGTAACAGTATAACCAATTATATCACCCGGCGATGCTTCATTTTTTGTCACTGAGAGCCCCAGAGAAAGAATCGCATTCGCTGATGCGTTCGATACGAATAAAGTACTAGTGAATGCGGTTGAAATTACGGCAAACATAGCTGCGTAAGAGAATGCCTTGTGAATAGGTATTAATTTCATAATAAATGGTTAAGGTTATAAAACAGAGTATTATTACTGATATTTCAATATTTGTCAATATGGACGCAAGTTGACAAAAAGTTAATAATATGCTACTTTTGAACTTAGAATCCAAGGTAAGGATAGGGATATTTATGAGATAGCAGAAGTATATCTGCGTTGACCTGCGTTCGGCCGCATAACGCACTGTACTACTATTCTTAAAACCAGGTTGTTACGGTCGATTATCCGTTATATATTCTACGTTCATAATATATGAATTCGATTCTTGAAAAAGTTCTCCTTTCTCAAGAGATTACAGAGCGGCAGAAGTTGAGCCCTGTAGATATCTGCACCCAGTTATTAAAACTGCTTACCAATCGCGAGGCAGATGTGCTTCGTTTGCGTTTTGGCCTAGACGGAAATGGCACACATACGCTTGAGATTATCGGCAAAAGGTACACAATTACAAGGGAACGCGTACGGCAGATTGAGCATCAAAGCATCCAAAAACTTAAACAATCCAAACAGTTCCAGGAAATTTCAGAAGGCATTTCCACGCTTGTTACACATAACCTTACGCAGCACGGCGGCATGCGCCGCCAAGACGTGCTTCTTAATGACTTACTCTCGCTCTCGGGCGATTCGTCTGTTAACCGCAACTGCTTATCATTTATCATCGAACAGCTTTTAAATACGGCCATTGAAGAAATAAAATCTGAAGCAATTCTGCCAAGCTGGAAACTGAAAGAATTTTCCTCGCAGCTTTTCACGGAAACAATTGCATCTATCGAATCATTGTTGGAATCAAAAGGACAGCCGGTCAGCTTTGATGCGTTGCTTAATGAATTTTTGCGCAGCAATTTTTATCAGGAACATGCGCAGGAGTACCAATCATTTGTACTCTTCTCATCATCCCCCGAACAAGATGAGCGCTCGATGGTTGAGCGCGTGCTTAATACCTACCTTGAATGCTCCACCTCAGTGCTGCAAAATCCCTTCAATGAATGGGGAATGTCCCGCTGGCATAGCATTAAGCCAAAAAGAATGAGTGATAAAATTTATCTCGTGCTTAAGAAATACGGCAAGCCAATGCATTTTACCGAGATCACGGAGCAAATTAATAAGACTCGCTTCGACCACAAAGTGGCGCATGCGCCAACCGTACATAATGAACTTATTCTCGACAAGCGTTTTGTTCTTGTCGGAAGAGGAATATACGCGCTTCAAGAATGGGGATATAAGCCGGGCGTAGTTGCTGATGTGATCGCTTCCATCCTGAGTCGTGCGCCAAACCCTTTAAGCCGTGAGGAAATTATCGATGAAGTGCTCAAACAACGGTTTGTGAAAAAAGGCACCATTTTACTTGCATTGACGTCACATGATACTTTTTTACACCTTCCGGACGGTCGTTTTATGTTCAAAAAAATTGTCTCTCAAGCTCCGGAAACCGTCCACACAGAACAAAATAAATAAACATTCGTTGTGGATATCACTATCAATCTCGCGCCTTTTTTCGATGCGGCCGCAAATAACCCACTCACGGTAGGGTGGTTTCTTCTTATCCACGGGGGATGGATGCCTGTTCTTGTGGTAATATTGAGCACATTTTGGCATGTACGATTGCGTAATATCAGAGCAGCATACCTCCATCATCTTAACTATACAATTTTTGCAATCGATGTTCCGAAGTTAAACGAACAATCTACCAGAGCAGTAGAGCAAATATTCGCGCAATTAGCAGGAGCGTTCTCCGGCGTTAACCTGATTGAGAAATATATCCAGGGCAAAAATCAGGAAAGTTTCTCATTTGAAATAGTTTCTCTCGGAGGCTATATCCAATTTTTAGTGCGTACCCCAACCCATTTTCGCGATCTCATTGAGGCGGCAATTTATGCACAATATCCTGATGCAGAAATTACCGAGGTGGAAGACTACACAGGCATGATTCCCCGGCAATACCCCTCTGATGAATTTAATTTATGGGGCACTGAGCTCAAGCTTAACCGTAAAAGCGTGTATCCCATTCGAACCTATCCGCTCTTCGAGCACACCCTTACACAAAAATTTGCCGACCCAATGGCTGCGCTCCTGGAAATTATGAGCCATATGCACCCAGGTGAAAATATTTGGATCCAATGGGTAATTACGCCCATTGGAGACGGGTGGAAAGAAAAAGGCATCAATGAAGCGAAAAAATTGATTGGCGCACATGTAAAACAGGCGCCCACGCTTACTGCACGGGCGCTGCAACCGGTTCGCATAGTAACTGGAGGGGCAAGCGAAGTGCTCCTCCATGGATTGGGTATTTCTCCATATCATGTTGAAGGTGCGGCAGCGAAAGACATGCCAAGTCACATACAATATCTGTCTCCTGGAGAACGCGCGATCGTTGAGGCCATTGAAGCAAAAATTTCTAAAGTCGGTTTCCACGCTAAATGCCGCATTATTTATGTCGCGAAAAAAGAAATATTCGATAAAGCGCGCGGTGTTGCGGGTATTTTGGGCGCCTTTAGCCAATTTAGCGCATTGAATCTCAACAGTTTTGAACCCGCAGGCAAGGTGACCACAAAAGCAAATTATTTCTTCACTAAACGCAGAATCGCCAAACGCCAAAAAAAAATAGCGCGCGCATTCCGCCAACGAAGCAAAGAATTAGGATGGGGTCATGGCATGATATTGAATACCGAGGAATTGGCAACGGTGTGGCATTTCCCCGTTGCAGAGGTGAAAGCCCCGTTAGTGAAGATGACTGAAGCGAAAAAAGGAGAGCCCCCGGCTGAGTTGCCGATAGAAATTATGGAGCCTGCCGCAAGTGATGCACAGACATCCAAAATACAAGAAGCGGAAACGCCGGAAAATTTACCCGTATAATCCAAAATTTAAAGTCCAAAAATCAAAATGCGAGATCAAAATGCAAAAATTTTTGATTATTAATTTTCATTTTTAGATTTTAGGTTTTACATTTTGCATTTTTACTGAATAAGAGAGGGTTCAACATGAATAACACTATGACTGATCAAATTTCCCAAAACAATGACATCTGCTACTTTGCGATGACTAATTTTCGCGGCCAAAATCGCAAATTTGGCATACGCACTGATGACCGCCGCAAACACATGTACCTCATTGGTAAAACCGGCATGGGGAAATCAACGACCCTCGAGAATATGATCATACAGGATATACGCGAAGGAAGGGGAGTGGGAGTAGTGGATCCTCATGGCGATTTGGTTGAAAAAATATTGGACTATATCCCCCCGCACCGCATCAACGATGTCATATATTTTAATCCCGCTGACATTGATTACCCTATTGCATTCAATATTCTTGAAAACGTAGATCCCCGCTATAAGCACCTTGTCGCGTCCGGACTTATGGGAGTATTCACAAAAATTTGGGCAAATGTTTGGTCAGCACGAATGGAATATATCATGAATAATTGCATCCTCGCCCTGCTTGATTCTCCCGGCAATACCCTTCTAGGGATCAACCGCATATTAGTTGATAAGGAATACCGGCATAAAATTGTAAGCCGCATTTTAGATCCTGTCGTGCGGTCGTTCTGGGTGAATGAATACGCGAATTACAACGACCGATTCCGCACTGAAGCAATCGCGCCAATCCAAAATAAGGTTGGGCAATTTCTTTCGACCGCAATTGTGAGAAATATTGTCGGGCAGACGCAATCGACCATAGATATGCGGGAAATCATGGATACCAAAAAAATCCTCATCCTCAATCTTGCGAAAGGACGCATAGGCGAGGACAATTCGTCGCTTTTGGGCGCGATGATGATTACCAAGCTGCAGCTTGCAGTCATGAGCAGGGTAGATATTCCTGAAAAAGAAAGGAATGATTTCTTCCTTTATGTGGATGAATTTCAAAATTTTGCGACGACCTCATTTTCAGACATCCTCTCTGAAGCAAGAAAATATCGCCTCTCGCTCATTATGGCGCACCAATACATAGAACAACTTGAGGAAGAGGTGGCTGCGGCGGTATTTGGCAACGTCGGCACTATCGCCTGTTTCCGCGTGGGCGCCACCGATGCGGAAGAGCTGGTAAAGGAATTTACCCCTTATTTCACTGAAGAAGATTTGGTAAATCTCACTAAATATGACATTTATCTGCGGCTTATGATCAACGGCGTGGCGTCAAGGCCATTTTCGGCCACGTCGCTCCCGCCGCTTCGCACCGATGAAATGACAGGGAATCGTGAAAAAGTAATCGCGGTGTCAAGAGAGCGGTATACGAAACCGCGAGAGGAAGTTGAAGAGAAAATTATCAGATGGACCGGTATAGAAGATATGTATTCCACCACTGCTGAATTGGATAATATCGCTGGTATTGCCGAGGATGAGCAGCGGTATCGCGAACTTCCCGCAGCTCCTCTACCTACTGAAAAACCGACAAATGAACCTGCCGTTTCTCAAGGGCCAGAACCAAAAAATGCCACATGTGACAATTGCGGTCGCGGTACGCTTATCACATTTACCCCGGATGAAAAACGCAACGTATTTTGCAAAAGCTGTCTGAAAAAATTTCGTCAGGGCCTTATCGACATCACCACTTTAAAAAAACGCAATATCCCTGAAGTGTATGATGCTCCTCCTGCGCACACACAAGCCGCTCCCACAGACAATACTGCTCATAAGACACAAAGCGCCCCTGTTTCCGCAAGCCCTAATTTTGTCATACTGAAACCACCGCCCAAACTCTCTCCATCGCAGCATGATGAGCAAGTGCGAAAGATACCCATACTTCCCGTATCCTATCCTAGTGAGTTATCGCTGCGAGACGCCCTTCAAACCGAGCCAATTCCTTTCCATAAATTACGCGGCAATAAATTAAAAAGGCGCCTTACGACAGAAACCACGCCCTTTGAAACACAAAAAGAACCCGCTGAATATGCTCCGCCCATGCCTAAACCGCGCCATTATGTCATCAAAGGGATTCCTCCCAAAAAAGTGGTTCCATTATAATAATATTGAGGATATGATATACTATATATAAGTATTGATATATATCTTATTACCTCTTAAATGTATGCCTGAATCACAGACAGAATACCAAAATCTACTTACCGAACTAATACAGAAACAAATAGTTATCCTGGGACCCGATATTGCCATAATGAAAGCGCGTAACGTATCAGGATTATCTGTGGCAGGTGATGGAACGGTAACTCAAATGAACGGCAATCCTCCCGACCTTATCAATCAGCTTATAGAACAATATGTCTCCCTTTCAGGCCTTATTGTAAAAAAGGCAATGGAGCCGTTATTGGCAAAATATCCTTCATTAACTATTGGGAAAAACAACTCATAGCGTTTTTGGATTTTTTAATTTATAGCATATTTTATATGACTTCAACGCTTTCGCTTATTACATTTATTTTTTGGGTTATTGCAGGAATTACGACTTTTATAGTATGCATAATGAATGCATATAAAACACGGGGAGGAAGGTTTTCGGCCGCATTTATATCGCTCGGATTCGGTACGCTTCTCCTTGCGACTTCTGCCATAATCGCTACGTTTTTTAATTCCCAGTTTGGGCAGGGTATCACGCAACTACTGCACGATGGTGGATTTGTCATCGGATTCATCCTCGTGCTTTCCGCTTCCAATCGCTTCTTAAAGGCAATGACAGGATAATTTCCCTTCAGTGTCCCTTTGGATTCCCATTCTTTTACTCCTTTTTATTCTTGCTTTAGGCGCGAGTATTTTTGAGTTGCTGGCCTTACGTAAGGCAAGAACATATCTCACAAAACGCGAATCAGATCTTGAGGCGAAAATTTATGAAATCGCCATACTCAAGGAGCTAGGCGAGAGGATTGGTTATTCGCTCAATACGCGAAAAATTGTTGAGATTATTACCGGAAGTCTTGGCCAATTCATCGACTACTCGGCAGTATCTTATCTGCTTATAGAGCCGCAGTTATTGCTTTTCCATTGCAATTTGGAATCATCTGTTGATGCCACGTTTGTCAGTACCATTCGCGACAGGATGCGCGCGGCGCTCAATGCCCTTACGAATGACGAATATATAAAATTTCGCATTGAGGAGACGGTCACCGGCGCCATTATTACAGAATCATTGCACCAACCAGTCCGGTCGTTTTTTAACATCCCGCTCGTTATCCGAAATCGCACGGTAGGCATCATCACCGTCGCAAGCACAAAATCAGACCTCTACCACGAGGATGAAATGACCCTTCTTTACAAAATAACCTCGCAAGCGTCACAAGCAGTATCGCGTTTGGAGGAAGTGCTTGCTGTCGAGGAAGAAAAATTAAACGCAATGGTTGCCAGTATGCCAGATGGTCTTCTCATGACAGATCCTGAATTTCGGATAGTGGTCATCAATCCCGCGCTCCAGCGCACGTTAGGCCTTGAAGGGAATTCAACAGTTTCTATCTTTAACATCATTGACTGTCTGGGCGGTGTGCTTGATATCAGGGGAAAACTGGATGAAGCGATAAACCTTGATAAACTTATAGTGGCTGAAAATGTTTCATTCCGCCAAAAAACTTATCAAGTCCTTATTTCCCCGGTAAAACCATTGGCTCCGTCCGATATCCCGGGCAAACAAAACACCTTCGGTTCAGTTGCCCTTTTCCATGATATCACCCACGAAAGGGAGCTTGAAAAAATGCGGGAAGATTTCACTTCCATGATGGTGCACGAGCTCCGGTCACCGCTTGACGGCATATGTAAAATAACGGAATTACTGACGTCAAAGCAACGGAAAGGGAAATCATACCATGAATTCACCCACATGATCCATCAGAGCGCGTCTGAAATGCTCACGCTGGTATCCACATTACTGGATATTGCAAAAATCGATGCGGGTAAATTTGAAATTCTTCCTGTGGTAAGCAACACTCGGACGCTGCTGGAGGAAAAGCTGAAATTTTATCGACCGCTTGCCGCTGACCGCCATATACAAATGAGCGACTCTCTCGATCCTGCACTTCCTGACATCTTGTTAGACCCCCATCGTATTGGCCAAGTGATTAATAACCTTCTTTCTAACGCGATAAAGTTTTCACCTGTCGCGGGAACGATACATGTGAGCGCCTTTCGCCATGCCTCGGGTGGAAATATTAATCAAGAAGGAAAAACCGCAGATCCCTTATGGCATGCTATCTCGACGCCACTTCCGCTCACAGATGCGCTCGTGGTCGCGGTATCAGATATGGGCATTGGCATTACGCACGATGAAATACCGCAATTATTTACTAAATTCCAGAGATTGAGTGCAGGCAAACTTTCCCAAAAAGGCACAGGACTGGGCCTGGTCATTGCGCGTGGCATTATCGAGGCGCATCATGGTATAATGACACTAGGATCCACAGAAAGCAAGGGCACGACTTTTGTCTTTACCATACCTTTATCACATTAATAATTAACCCTCATTCATCACGTATGCCTAAATTACAAACAATTTTAGTTATCGAAGACGAACAAACAATATTAAAAGCTATTTCCATTGCACTAGAGGAAGCGGGATTTAAAGTGCTGTCGGCAATTGACGGGGAAACCGGCGAACAAATGGCGGTCACACACGCGCCAGATCTTATACTTCTCGATATTATACTTCCGCGTAAAAATGGATTGGACGTGCTTAAAGGCCTGAAAGGCAACGAGGCGACAAACGCAATTCCTGTCATCCTCCTTACCAACCTTTCAGATACTGAAACAGTAAGCCAAGGCGTAGCGCTGGGCGCGCGAGGATATCTAGTGAAAGCAAACTACAGCCTTGACGAGGTAGTGACGAAAGTAAAAGATGTGTTGAAAAAGAGTAAGTAATCCTTCCATAATCAACTAGTTTTTTACACCGGTGTAACGTTCATCGGTGTTTTTTGTATGCTATACTGAGAACGTAGAACAATACAGTAGAAAGGTATTCACGCGGATTCACGCAAATAGCCGGCCGTATGTAGCGTCGGAGCTTGTCTCCGACCAATCAATAGCTGTGATCCGTTGGTGGTTGGTGGCAGATGAACTGCCACGCTACAATTGATACCGTAACGGGACCGGACGCGGATTAACGCGGATATTCTTCTACTATCTCATACTGTAATCATGATTCATAAAAAACAAGCGATTATTTACGGGTGCGTGGTATTGCTTGCGTTTGCATTGCGCGCGTATTCTCCTACTCCTATAGACCTGATAGGCGATGACGCAACGTATGCGTTTCGAAGCGTAGGATATTTTGACCATATGGCATCACAGCTGCAAACCACACCTTACCAGTGGTTTGAAGCAGTACCCTGGTGGGCAAAACTTTCATTCCATGACCATCCGCCCGTCGCATTTCTTGCTTTCCATATTATTTTTGGCATTTTCGGAATGACCACGCTGGTGGCACACAGCATTCCGATTCTCTTAGGCACCTTGAGCGTGGCGCTTTGCATTGCGGTCGGCGCAAGGTTAAGTTCGCCGCGCGTAGGAATTATTGCAGGATTCCTTTTTGCGGTCACCAGCCTGTCAATATGGATATCCCGCGTCTTGTATTTGGAAACTATACTGATCCCTTTATTGTTATTCACTATCTATTGCGCGCTTCGCGCGCGTCTATCGCCTTCATGGTGGATTATTACAGGATTCTCATTTGGTTTATCCATAGCTACCAAATATACTGCAATATTTCTTTTACCCGCGTTGTGTTATCTCGCGTATCCTTTGTGGCATACGAAAAAACAGATCAGGTTCGGCATTTTTGTGGCAATAGCTGCCCTCACCCCCGTCATAATCTATAACATTTTTCTCTACCAGACGCGAGGTCATTTTGATTATCAGCTTACACGCCTTTTCCGCATAACGACGCAAGATTGGCCCCGATTAGCCGTCACTTCAAGTCCTGCGTCTTTAATCAGTATTTTTTCCAGCATCCAAGACGCGGTTTCGTGGCCAGCTGCCATTCTTTTCCTTCTCGCCGCATGGTGGTCCTTTTTCCGTTGGATACGGAATAAAAATAATGAACAAGGCGTTATTGCGCTCTTGCTTCTTTTTTTTAACCTAGAAATTATTTTTTTAGGAAATGCAGTTCGTTTCTTAAGCCCTATAATTCCGTTTCTTTGCCTTAGCGCAGGAATACTTTTGGATGATATATGGAAAGGTGCGTTAGGTTTTACAAAAATCGCACTTCTCGCCGGAGCATCTTTTGCAGTAATTGCAATGTGCGCATATAGCATTAATACTCATTTCTTGGCACAACCTTGGGGGCGTGCGGGCCTTGCGTTCTCCTCGACCAGAGGAGAAAATTATGGATATGAACAATTAGACCAATACTTGCTTACTCTCTACCAAGAACGAGATTCAGTTGATGATTTATGGGACGTCGCAGCGGTTGAAAAAACATTGTATATATTTGATTCTAATATAAATTACTTCCCCAAAATGTGGTATGTCCAGAGACGCGTGACGTACCAGGGCATACCCTTCACTTCATCACTTGAATTCCGCAAACTTATTCAGGAAAACGGTGAAAGTTATTTCCCTCAAAAAGGCTATACCTATTATGTGCTTATTCATGCGCTGTCGGGAACGTTAATGGTTCCTGCAGACATTCGAAATAAAGTCGCCGATCAGATGGCCCTCACTCTAGAGGAACAAAGTATGCAAAACGTGACGATACAAAGAAGCGATGGGGAGCCTGCATTCCGCGTCTACTTTTTTTAATTAAACATGACATGAAAAATAAAATAATAGTTGGGCTGTCCGGGGGGGTAGACTCTGCGGTTGCCGCATTACTCTTAAAATTATCAGGCTACGCGGTCAAGGGTATTTTTATGAGGAATTGGACTGAAACGACCCCTTCGTGCAATTGGGAATGGGATTATGAATCCGCAAAAATGGCCGCACAGCATCTCGCTATCCCGCTGGAACTCTGGGATTTTGAACAGGAATATCGTACGCAGGTATTCGAGCCTGCGCTCGCGTCCTTTTCTGAAGGCTTCACGCCCAATCCTGACATTGTCTGCAATAAACTAATTAAATTTGGAATATTTTCTGACCGCGCGCGTAATGAAGGCGCTGCCTGGATCGCCACGGGCCACTATGCCAGAATTAAACTGCGAATAGGAAAAATAGGTTCTACCCTGTCCCTGCTGTCCGGGAGAGATACCACTAAAGACCAAAGTTATTTCTTGAGCACGCTTACTCAACCGCAGCTTGCTCAATGCCTGTTTCCACTGGGTAATCTTACAAAACGCACAGTGCGCGCTATCGCGCAAAGCGCCAAACTGCCGAATGCCGATAGAAAAGACAGCTACGGAATCTGCTTTATTGGCGAACAGCCATTAAAAACTTTCCTGCGCTCACGCGTGCAAAGCAAACCCGGTCCTATCCAAACTGCGGAAGGGGAGACACTCGGCGCTCATGAGGGACTTGCCTTTTATACTATAGGGCAGCGGAAAGGCACCCAAATTGGCGGTAAAGGCCCGTTCTATGTGGTAGCGAAGGATATCGCACATAATAAGCTTATAGTCGCACACGGACCGAATCATCCCTCACTTTTTACCCAAAGCCTTACCTTGCCTGAAGTGCATTGGATTGAAGGCCCTCCATCATTTCCTTTCTCCTGTTTCATCCGGCATCGTCATCTCCAACCGCTGCAAGCGGCTACCATAACCTATGATATAAATAGCAATATTATGATACAATTCAATCAGCCTCAACGCGCCGTCACCCCCGGTCAATTTTTAGCCATATACGGCCAGGATAAAGAAACATGTTTCGGCGGAGGCACTATCGTAGAAATTTCGCAATATGAATAAAGTGATAATAACATTTTACGGACGCGTACAAGGGGTTGGTCTTCGCGTGTTTATCGCACAATGCGCTGGCGAACATAATGTCACAGGCACTGTGCAGAATAAGCCTGACGGGACAGTGCAAGCGGAACTCTGGGGCGATAAAGATCAATTAGCAAAATATATTGAAATATCTGCGCGCGGTTCACGCTTCTCCCGCATTGAAAATATCACGACCGTCTGGGGTGTAGCTGATCACGCACCTAATAATTTTAGAATCCTATGAGATACGGCACGAACAGGGTAGTAGAAATTTTACCTGGCGCACTTACCTGGACCACCCTTATCGCAGTGGTCACTTTATCTTTTGTCAAACCTGTTTGGGTAATCGTATTTGTCATTTTATTTGATTTATATTGGCTGATACGCGTCTTGTATTTCGTCACATGGCTTTTTGTATCATGGATGCGGTATAGGCAAGAGGTAAAAATATCTTGGTTAGACAAACTGAAGACAATTCCTTTATGGCACGATCTGTGGCATATCGTATTCCTCCCCACTTATAAAGACACAGAAGAGGTGCTCGAAACCACATTCCGCGCCCTTGATGAAAGCAATTACCCTCATGACCGCATTATTATCGTATTGGCGGGCGAAGAGCGTGACCAAGAGCGATTTGAACACATTTCCCAATCAATCATACATCGTTATGAAAACCGGTTTGCCCAAATCATCACCACGCTCCATCCTTCAGATCTTCCTGATGAGATTCCCGGGAAGGGATCGAACCTCTACTGGGCGGGAAAGCGCACACAAGAATTTATTGATGCAAAACAAATTCCATATGACCGTATTGTAGTATCAGCTTTTGATATAGACACTGTCGTACATCCGCAATATTTTGCCAGATTGAGTTATGCATTTCTCACGCACCCCACTCCATTAAGAACAAGCTATCAGCCTCTCGCGCTTTTTAATAATAACATCTGGGACACTCCATCCTTCAGCCGGGTAGTCGCAAATTCAACTACCTTTTGGCTTATGACGGAACTCGCGCGCCCTGAGCGCCTGCTCACCTTTTCCTCGCATGCGATGCCGTGGCAAGCCCTTGTAGACGTGGGATTTTGGCAAAAAGACATTGTCAATGAAGATGCGCGCATTTCCATGCAATGTCTCGTGCACTACCATGGCGACTACCGCGTGACGCCACTTTATATACCGGTATCTATGGATACCTGTTACGGTGGAAGCGTATTAAAAACTATTACCAACCAATATAAACAAATGAGGCGCTGGGCATGGTCTGTGGAACATCTGCCCTATTTGGTTTCCAGTTTTAAAAACGATTCTCTCACGCCGTTAAGAATAAAATTTAAATATATCTGGATCATTGGGGAGGGGACCTACTCGTGGGCCACCGCGGCAATGCTCATTACCCTAAGTCGACTCCCTTTATGGGTAGCAGCCCACGTATCATCCACTTCGCTCCTTGTGCAAAATGCGCCCTTTGTACTTGAATGGCTTATGCGTCTGGCGATGCTTGGCATTGCGGTCAGCGCATTCGTGAGTGTAAGTATGCTTCCTCCTGCGCCTCGCCATAAAACATACAAAATTCTTACTATGGTGGCGCAGTGGTTTCTTTTGCCAATTACCCTTCTCGTATTTGGTTCCATCCCCGCCATAGATGCGCAAACCCGCCTTATGTTCGGCAAATACCTAGGTTTCTGGTCAACAGAAAAAGTGAGAACAAAAAATCGTGTACCACACGTGTCATAGTGAGCCGAGTCGAGTGGTGAGCTTGTCGAACCATCCGTTTGCGCTTTTCTTCACGGGTGGTAGGATAAAGGTATCATTGCGGAGGGATTATTTCTACCCTCATGCGCTCTTCAATCCTTAAACGCATCGCTTCCATTCTCATTGACATAACCGATGTGTGGGTGTTGCTCGCCTATGTCCCTCAAGCATGTTGCCCGCCATGCCCGTGTGAGCGGTCTTAAAGGCGTCGTCGCGGAGACGGAAGCCGAGAACATCCCTGCGCAGAGACTCTACAAGAGATGCAGTTTTCAGCGGATCAAAAATCCGAGGTTTGAAGGGCATACTTACCGGCTTAAGTTTCAACGGGGCTAAAATCCTCAGTAATTTCCTTCGTAGACGAAATGAGACGTCACCATTGGTGAAAGGAGATAAGGTATGAATATTGATCATGTATCATCGGCGGTCGCCGAGCATTTTGGTGGTTTGTGGGAAATCACGGCTCAGCAACGAACGCTTAATGGCGTGATATTTTTCCTCCGCAGCGGCAGTCGTGAGATGGTGGCGAAAGCGCCCGCTCTTCGTTTGTTCGCGCAGACGCCGATAGCCGATCGTATTCAAACAGCATATCGCATAAATCAAGATGCGGCTCGTTACCGCGAGCTCCTAAAAAAATATAATGTTCCTTTAGCCCATGAATTTAAGGCGATAATCTTGCCGGGAGGGGAAGCGTTGCATGTCGTTTCACACGAAGGACCCAACTGTTTGGCAATTCTTGAGAGTCAGCCTACCCTCGAGATTGTACGTACTGTCATCCGAGGCATCCTGGAAGCCGTTATGGGAGTGCTGCATCAACCTGATCCTCCTGAAGTGGGGATCGACTTGAAGCTCGATAATTTTACCAAGAACGGAGGGATATTTTATGTCGATCAATTCCCGCCGTTGTATTATGACGCCGCGCGTGGCGCGTACATTGTGCATGAACCGCAGCCGGAAGATCCCAATGAAGTAGCAAGACAGGTTCAACGCAAATTCACCGTAAACGGTAATTTGCGCAGATTCCGGTCTTTTATTCTTAAGGTTTCCCGCGTTTTTGAAAATGTATGGCTTGAAGAGGTCGAGCGAGTGCTGGATCCGTCGCTCTGGCGGGAAGTGCGGGCATTCTTCGAAAATCTCCCCGGTCAACAATTACGCCCGCCAGTGCGGCGGGCTGATTTCTTGATGGCGATGGAGTCGTTGAAGCCTGACGATTATGACGGGATGCGCGATGTTGCGCTTCGGGTCGTTCCAGGTGGTTCACAACGAAAGGAGTTGCTGGACCAGGTCTTTCTTGCCGCTCGTTTCCGCGGACCTGACGGAAACCAGTTAGATGACCCAAAGTCATCTGTCATCAGGCTTCTCGTTCCTTTTTGCCGCAGCAGGTAGGTATCAATTGTGAATATGTTTGATACCAAATTCTGGCACCACTATCGTATCGTCGAATTGCAGAATGAATTGAACCGCTTTTGCTACCTCCTCCGGATCGATGGCGTTGCGCATATTTTTTTCAATACCCGCTTTCTGGAAGAGGCGCGTGTTCAGCTTGCCGGGATAGACTCCGGTTACGCGAATATTGTGTTCTGCAAGTTCTGCCTGGATTGACTTCGTGAAACCAGTGATCGCCCATTTGGAAGCAAAGTACACGGACATATTGGGTTTCGCGTACAAACCGGCTTGAGAAATAATGTTTACTATGGTTCCGCTCCTTCGTTTTTTCATAAAGGGGATAACCGCTTTGGTCAAATATATCGTGCCCAAAGTATTTACTTCTATCGTTTTTTTGATATCCCGAAGGCTGTGGTCTTCCAAATTGCCTTGCGCCCAAACACCTGCGCAATTGATCAGGTAGTCTATGCGTTTATATTTTTTTAGAATGTTGCGTACGGCGCGTTGTACGCTGGGATACGCAGTGACATCGCCTATTTCATAGGCACATCCCAATTCTTGCGCAGTTGTGCGGAGTTTTTCTTTATGGGGTGACATGATGACTACCATGGAGGCGTCCCCCGTCAATTTGCGCGCGATTGCTTTACCCAGACCATCACTCCCGCCGGATATCACGATGACGTTTTTCATAATGTCGCATTATTGTGAGTATTCACACGCTAAACCAAGTGTAAGCGATTCGGTGTATAAAAGCAATTTTCTTTTACCCATCACGTTCCCGCATAGCGTTATACATCGGCTAGTGTTGCGGGGAGCATTTTGGGGAATGCGTTGACAGAGTGAAATCGTATGGTAAGATGACAAACTATTTTTGTCGCCCCAACTTTACTTCGCGACCATATGGACATCGATCAGAGTAACTCCTCGACACGTGAGCCGGTCATAGTTTTTGATATCGGAGGGACATGGTTTCGAAGCGGGATCCTTCTTTCTAATAGTCGATTGATCGATGTTACAAAAACTCCGGCAGTCAATTACAGAACTCATCCGAATCAGAAAGTATCCGAGCTACAAACTTCGCTCATGGTGTATCTCACGAAGGAAGCTCGTCGTTTAAGATCCGATTTTTCGGGAACGCGTTTGCGGACGGTGGGAGTTTCTATGGGTGCGGCGTTGAACGCCCACACAGGTCTCATTTTGAATTCTGGCCCACTCTGGGGGCCGGAATGTAAACCATTTGATCTTAAGAGGAATCTCGCGAAGAGAGACCCTTCATTTAATTGGCTTATTCTGAACGATATTTCCGCTGCACTTATAAGGCATGTCGCGGATATAAATTGTGAGCAGTATAAGAAAGTATCTCTCGTCACAGTGAGTACGGGGATCGGCGCACGCGCTATTGACGTGCGTACGCATGTTATGCCGCTTGATCCGCGTCACGGCATACAAGGAGAAATCGGTCACATTCCGATCGAATTTACCTTTCGTGGCGCACGCATTGAACGCGTATGCGACTGCGGCGGGCGCAACCATCTTAACGCATTTTGTTCAGGGAGGGGGATTGAATCGCTGTTGGAGACTCTGCCCAGGAAATACCCGAATGCATCCAGGAGAATCACTCCCTCTCGCTTCTTGAAGGGAAAAACGCCGTTATCATTTTCCTCTTTCGCCCATGCAGTGAAACGGGAGGATGAATGGGCGAGGGAATTGCTCGATGCAGTAACGCTTCCGCTCGCAAGGTTACTCGTCACGGCTTTTACCTTTGATCCTGAGATGAGCGTTGTATTTGTGACCGGAGGTGTGGTTGATACTTTGGGCGAACATTATCGACGAAGCCTCCTTAAGAACCTCAATGCCATAGGACTCTATCAAATCACCGGACGCGAGCCTTCGTTTTTTGGAAAACGAGTACGCACCGGAATACACGATGACCGTTCCGGGTTGATTGGCGCCGGTCTCTATGCGCGCATGCACGACATTGCTGCACATCCTGATGCGCGTGACCATAAACAATGGACTGTTTCCGCTCAATCACCCGTTCGTTACGACGTGAGAGAGGTGGACGGTCTTTTCGTCTCAGATCAATCGCCGTTATTTGCCTATCGGGGACCGAAAGCGAATCACTCAACCCGCAGATTTGTGGTAGTCGATCGCAGGGTACATCAATACTACGGCGCAGATATGAAACGGTTTTTCTCCCGACATGGCTTCCAGGCTCACCTCATGATTATGTCCATATCCGAACGACAAAAAACGATGGCGACCGTTTTGAAAATTGTGGCATCGTTCAGTACATTCGGACTTTCCCGCCGTAGCGAACCAGTGATCGCAGTTGGTGGGGGTGTTCTCCTCGATATCGTCGGTCTTGCCGCGAGTCTCTATAAGAGAGGCGTGCCCTATATTCGCGTTCCTACTACGCTCTCTCATTGGTGGACGCGGGCGTAGGGGTTAAAATAGGGGTGAATTTTAATGGTCACAAGAGTTGTCTTGGCGATTATTACGTACCTCTTGCCGTTTTTCTTGATGTCGGATTTTTGAAAACATTGCCCAGGCGTCATATACGTAATGGTGCGGCGGAAATCATTAAGATGGGGGTGATAAAGGATAAGGAGCTTTTTGAATTGCTCGAATCGCATGGAGAGGAACTTCAGCACAATAGATTTCAGAACAGCGCAATCGCTCGCCACGTCATACGACGTGCCATACAGGGAATACTTGAGGAATTGGAGCCGAATCTCCAGGAAGAACGATTGGAACGCCTCGTTGATTTTGGGCATACCTTCAGTCCTCAAATTGAAATGCAAGCATTGCCTGCGCTTCTTCACGGTGAAGCGGTGGCGATCGATATGGCATTATCCACATGTATCGCGTATGAGCGAAATTTACTTTCTGAGAGCGAGAGAGACCGCATCATACGGCTGATACGTTTGTTCGGTCTGCCGGTGTTCCACCGCGTATGTACGTCTGCACTGCTCTCGCGCGCGTTACAGAAATCAACGCAGCACCGCGACGGACTGCAACGTTGTCCTCTTCCGATCCGTATAGGTATGACAACGTTTGTTAATGACATCACGGACGAGGAATTAAAAAATGCATTGAGAATATTAAAAAAGTATGCAAGATCAAGCGATACGTGAGGCACCCGCGTGGCATGAGGGGCTTATCATCGCCGCAAGCGGAGAAGTGGTATGTGCACGAGTCCCTACGGCAAAGCCGCAAGAGGGAGAGCTATTAGTTTCAATTCTGCGCGCGGGAGTGTGTGGAACTGACGTGCAGATTCTCAAGGGCGAGCGGCACGATCGTACCAAAATCTTGGGGCATGAGGGATTGGGTGTGGTGATAGGTGCAGGATCCAAAGCAGATGAATCGTGGATGGGGAAATATGTGGTGTTCAATCCCGTTGATCCATGCGATCAAGAGCGGATTCTTGGGCACAGCTACGACGGAATTTTTCAACAGTACTTTCTTGTTTCTCGTGACGCGCGGCGACGGGGGCTGCTCGTTCCCTATGATGTAGAATTACCGTATATATACGGTCCCTTGGTCGAGCCGCTTGCTACCGTAGTGTATGCACATTCCCTCGTGGAGAGGAAAGTCAAGCCGAAAGCGGTCGCGGTGGTAGGAGCAGGTCCTATAGGTATCATCCATGCGCTCGTTAGTAAGATATGCGACGATGCTTGTATATTCCTTATTAATAGGTCACCCGCACGCCTCCATTGGGCCATCGAGCATAGGATCATAACTCATGGAGAGGCAATTCAAGACATCGGTCATCTCGCTGAAGAAATGTTGCGTCGCACAGGCGGAATGGGGGTAGATGCGGTGTATTTGTGCACGCCGCACATCACCGCCCTCGCCGCGCTGGAGGAGAGTTTGTGCTATGTGCGCGATGGAGGGTGCATTAATTTGTTCGGCGGTTTTTCCGATGATGATGCCGCCCCGAGCCTTCCGGGAATTGAGCTCAATAAAATCAGAAGGGCCAACGTCTGCGGATTACCGCCAGAGGGGCATTACCAATCGGCTCGTGTTGGGAAAAAAACGATTTGGATTACCGGCAACCGCGGCTCATCCGCGTTGCATATGATTCGTGCAATGGAGTTGCTGAAGGTTAATCAACATTTATTCTCACGCGTTATCACGCATATGGTCTCGTTCCGAGAAGCGCCATCCTTCTTGAATACACTACGTCAAACTTCAAGCAGCAGGGTAGGCGGCAAACTTTACATGAAAGCGGTGATTGATTTCACGACGACATAGACGGTGTGATATACTTCTCATGAACAATGCATGTTTTAGTATGATCAAAAAATGGGATGTCATCAAAAGCGTCTCCTCCTATAAAGATAGATGGCTCACGGTGCGAAGCGATACGTGCAGGATGCAGGATGGGAAGATTATTGCACCCTACCACGTGCTTGAATATTCCGATTGGGTAAATGTCGTACCGGTGACCGCTGACCACCGCGTTATTCTCGTGCGCCAATACCGTCACGGCGCCGGCATCGTCAGCCTTGAGCTTCCCTCAGGCGGCATGGATGGATCAGACCTTTCCCTCGAGTCTGGCGCGCGGCGGGAACTTGTGGAGGAGACTGGATATGACGGAGGAAGTTTCTACCACGTAGGCTCCTCCTATGCAAATCCCGCCAACCAGACGAACCTTGTGCATTCGTTCCTCGCGGTGGGCGTGGAGAAAACACATGAGCAGACACTTGACGGAAGCGAAGAGATAGAGATTGTGTCTCTTCCGTTTCGTGACGTTATGACGGGACAACACGGGAACAAAGAGGGTTGCACGATCGTACAGTCGCTCCACCTCGCCACGCTTCATCTTGTGTGCAATTATCTCCTCAACAGTACTGACCAGAGGTTGCAGCCATTGCGTGGTGCACTTCTTGAATCAGTGACCATCGGTGCCTCGGTTTAATGCATCGTGACCACCGTTTTCCCCATAAATCCCTCGCGGGCATACCGCGTGAGGGTTTCCGGAAGGTCGGAGAGGGAAATGGTGGCGGTGATCATTTTCTCCAATGCGAAGAGATCCGCTCGGTCACGCAGAAATTGCATAGATCGTAATAAGTCCGGAGTGTTTGCGCCATGCGTACCGGCGACTTTTATTTTTTTATCGCGCCATTGAATTGTTTTTTCGAGCTCTCCACGCCGTATACCGTCGATGTCGATTGCCGTGTCCGGTATCATGTCTCCTTTTTTGGTACCACCGAAGAGGAGTACCGTACCCCCTGGTTTCACCAGCCGCATGCTGGCGGCTACGACAGGGGTATAAAGAAATGTCGTGGCGGGGATGACCGCATCGAATTCGCCGTTGGCGTTGCTTCTCAATGTTTTCAGTTCCGTGCGTGCGTAAAGGCCCCGATGAGCGAGGAATGTTAACCTATCATGGGTTCTGTTGAAAAGCGTTGGCGTACCACCGTAATACTTGATCGTCAAACCGATAAGCGCGCCTGCGTTTCCCGCGCCGATAATGGCGATGCGCATGCGTGATAGGTTGTCACGTCGCACCGCGCGCATTAAGTTCACCACGCAGTGGTGGGCGCATGCGAGCGGCTCGCAGAACACGAGTCGTTCCGAAGGGATAATTGGATCGGCGCGCAGAAATGCGGTTTTTAGTTCATCTTTGTGTCCTTCCGCAAGTATCAATGTCCCAAATCCTGAAGTTCTTTTGAGCGGAACGTGCGGATCGTAGATTACGCGTTCATTACGATGAAAGCCCGTTGCATTGCCTGCCCACGCCACCGTGCCCGCTATTTCGTGGCCGAAGTCATGGCGAACGGTGCGCACATTCAGCAGTTCCTTCACGTCGGAACGACAAATACCCACCATATGGGGCCGCACCACAATGATGCGAGGATTCTCTCGAATGTGTGTCGGCACTTTCCTTGTTTTTAACACTGCTTTCCCTGAGGAAAGCTCGACCACTTGATATATTTTTGGAAGTTCATCCAACATATCTACTCATGACGCAGCACCGATGCGTAAAAGAGATCATGAAATAATTCAGAATGTTCCGTCAGCCGCGCTTTGTTTAGAAAATCAAGGCATGCGCGCAGCCCCAAGGTCGCTTCCGTAAGGAATGCAATTACCTTGTCAGGCTTGCGTAATAACATGGTAGGTGAGAGCGCTGCAAGATGTAGGATGGATACGATGAGCGATCTGGTGAGAAAATATTTATCGTAACGCAGCCGATCGCTTGTGCGTTCTTCAAGATCACGCCACACGCGGTCGCGCAGTTCATCTGTCCATGACCGTGCGGAAGGTGAATCGAATTGACGCACTCCCTCGATGTGCACTTCACTATTTTGGATCTTCACATAGATCGGCTCCATTACGTTATCTATTATTACGTCATGCCAGCCGACAGATAATAGCAATTTACCGATATCGTATGCCGCATCTCCTCCTTCCAGGAATCCATTCGGGTCCACGAACAATATAGTGCCGTCCTTACGGAGGATAATGTTGCCGAAGTGCGCGTCACCGTGTATGAGTACGATTGATTCTTGTGGTGGGGTTAACAGTGTTTCTCCCGCAGGAGTTCGCCATATTTTTTCAATAATAGCGAGAGGCGACTCGTACGATCTTCCCGCGATGACAATGCGCTCCGCATTGGCGAACGTGTGAAATAATCGTCGGAGATCATCGGCAGAGAGCGATTGAGTCGATTGCCATCGGTGGGAACTCAATGAAAATGGGGTAACGGAGGTGTATCTGGCGCGGAAACGTTTGATGATCCTTTCATGGTACATTTGTCGCGCGAAATCTTTTGGAGATGCGTTTCCACGTTGCCGATGGAGAGTATCCGTTAATGCTTCAATGCTTTTTTGTATGCCCGTAAGACAGAGTTCTTTGCGTACGCGAGAAGATGTGGTGAAGTGGCGAATTGTTTGTCCTTCGTACCAAGGCATATCGTAATACGCCCATTCTTGCTCTTCATTGTTAGCGCTAAGGAGTACTTTGGGGAAGTACTTCTGGGCCTGCACAGGCACGTGAGCGGTGAGGAAGCGTATTTCTTTGAGGAGTTCCGGCACGCCGTGGGAATACGCCCACTTTCGTGCGAATGCTGATGCGCTGCCATCGTGATATTTTTCTATGGTGGTAAACTCGCCTTGATGCACGATTGATCCATGACGCCACTGCCAGGCCGTCTCAAAGAGCGATACCTTCTTATGCGTCGCCTCCAACCGTATCCGTTCCCGTGTGGACGTGTCACACCCGATCAATCCCCAAAACGCAGCTTGTCCTCTCGCCGCACCTATCGCGCGTCCGAGCACCTCGTAGCTTTCTTGTAGGGCTTCAAAGTGTTTCCATGATGAAATGCCGCAGAGCAGCAGGAGCGCCTCCAGCACGGCATTACCTCCCCCCGCACCGACACCGCCTAGGGACGCGTCAATAAAATCACAACCCGCATCCCGTGCCGCAAGCGTATTGGCGATCGCCAAGCCAAGATTATCATGACCGTGGAAACCGATGTGTAAATGCGCAGTCCCATTTTTAATTTCTGTTATGACGCGTTGGACTTCGTCCGGGCGCATAGTGCCTGCGGTATCCACTACATAAAATACTGAAGCGCCATGTTCTTCCGCAGTACGGGCGGCGTCAACAATTCTTGTAAGATGGTAGAGGCCGGAATATTTTAAGTTAAGCGAGTAGGGTACATGCCGCTCACGACATATACGCACAAGCTCAATTTCTGTAGATTGGAGCGTCGCATGTTTGACGGCGATCCGCACAAGTCCCGCGTTGGGGTACGGAACGAGGTCTCCAGGGATAATACGTGGATTATTGGAATCAAGCATTCTCCACAACGACAAATCAGGACATGCACGTGAAAGATCATTGATTGAGTCAGCGTCCATGTGAAAGTTAGGACTCGCGATTTTGCTACCCTTCCATCCTCCCGGACCTTTTATGAAGCCAACCTCCGCATACCGCACGCTCGCACGATTCAGGATATTTAGATAATTCTTGACCTGCTCAAGCGAAAACGGGAAACCGAGCCCTAACGCACCATCCCTTAATGTGACATCAACGATGTGACAATGTTTTGATTCCATATCTCTAAAGCGGTAAAGGCGAGAAAGTATTACCCCGAGATCCTAACTGAAGCGCAGGATCAATGTGAATCTGCAGTAACGCGGCTCCCGGTGAGTCTAGGAAACGTTCAATGGTGTATCGTGCGTTCCTCTCGTCTCGAATTTCGAAAAAGGGGAGACCAAATGCTTGCGCGAAACATTCAAACCGTTCTACGCGAAAATCCACACTTAACGGATTCATGTGTTTCGCGAATTGCGTCTGCCTCACCATACCGAGCCCTTGGTTGTCAAGAACCACGACTTTTACCGGCAGATTATAGTGTACGATTGTTTCTAGTTCGGCGCAGTGCATCAAGAATCCTCCATCGCCGCATACGGCGAGTACCTCACCTTCCTTCGCACAGCTTGCCCCCACCGCTGCGGGAAGAGCAAATCCCATAGTCGCCTGATGATAGCTGTAGATTGGCAGTACCTTCTTGGTGCCGCCCAAGGAACGCGCGGCCCAGAAGAAATTTTGACCGGAGTCGAGACAGATAGCGTATTCACCGATATCACATCTTGCGAACAGTTCCCTCAAGCAAGTTTCAGGGAAACTCATCGGCGTTTGGAGCGCGGAAAGGTTCTGTGCCCATGCGTTATCATCCGTTGCATGCAGTTCAATGCTTAATTCGTGCAAAAACTGAATGAACGCCTGTTCTGAAATGCGGAATGAAAAATGTGGAGTAAATGCATTTTGCGGTTCGCTCGATACCTCAATAGAGGAAATGCGTTTGTTCGCAAGGAATTCATGAACGGCACCGGTACATTCAATGCCAAGCCGCTCGTCTAGAATAATCAGGTGATCGCATTCATAAACCAAGCGATTTGCGTGCCCTTCGCCCAAAATACCCACTATTCCTTTCAGGCCTTCTGAAGGGAAACGAAGCCCTTGCAACGAAATCACGCATGGTATATGGGGATGCTCCTTCATGAATTCGCGCATCGCAGATCGAAGATTGGAGAGCATTGCCATCCCTCTTCCTATAAGGATCAGCGGCCTTTTTGACTTGGGTATCACGGTCGTGAGCCATTTCGCAAGTCTTTCATCAATCATTTCAACTTCTTTATGGTGCTTTTATTGAGGAGCGGGCGATAAGTCGGTTGGTGCTGTCATTCCGAATACATCCGATGCTATCACCGCTACCGCGCTTTTTCTTTTTGCGAGCGATTCAGAGAAGAAGTCCTGCACGTGGCGGAGGTCTTCAGCGCGTTCCATGACGGTGCAAGGAACAACAGATTGAAATACGCGCTCAAGCGGCACGTCCTGCGTGGCTATTTGTTTTTGGCGTACGCGTGTCGCATTGTCGCCCACTATGAGCATAACTGGAAATCCTTCTGATGCGGTGATAAGACCCGTGAGTGCATTCGTGGCTCCTGGCCCACGGGATACTACGCAGCACCCCGCATTACCCGTTGCAGCAGCATAGCCGTGCGCGGCATGGACTGCTGCATCTTCCGTCTTACATAGGATGAGATGGGTTCCGCAGTCGTGCATCGCTTGGTTCAATTGTATGCAGGAGGATCCTGGGAGCGTAAATACAGTTTCGATTCCTTGATTGCGCGTCATTCTTGCAAGTGATTGTGCAACCGTTTGGCTTCCGTGTATGTCTTGTTGATTCAATCTGCGCATATTTTCTATATCTTTTTATGAAACATCTTGTCGTATGAACGGCATTTTCAATAATTCAGTAAAATGGGTGCAGTAATAATCCGCGTTTGCACCCAGTTCAGCGTGAAAAGCGACCGTTGCCATGCCGATTGCGCGCGCACCTTCCAATTCAACGGCGGTGTGCCCCACGAAGACGCTTTCCTCCGCCAACACGCCTACTTGTGATAAAGCAGTTTGGTAGGCGGTTGCATGAGGTTTGCGCACGCCCGTTTCCGCTGAGTTTGAGAATGCGTCCCATGCGATTGTCAAACCTTTTGATCTAAACCAGCGCAGTTTTTCTTCAGTGGCAGAAATGGTGTCGGTGACAATCCCTACTCGATAACGAAGTTTTTTTAATTTTTCAAGCGTTTCCACAACGCCGTCATACAGCACGATGTTGGATTCGTCTTGCAAGAGTGCTTCATAACCCATCTTGATGGGCTCCTGACCCTTGATCCCACGTGTATGCAGGATGCAGTAGAACAATTCGTCCTTGGTTACTCGTCCAATCATCGCATCATTAAATACATGAGCAACTATCTCATATTTTATGCCCTCAGCTGATATTGGAACGCGTTGATTATCAAGAAACGCATTAAAATGAAGGTGCGCGTGTGCTCGATAATAAATCACCTCATTTGCATCAAAAAATAATGTCTTGATTTTTGTTGGTATACCTTTTTTCATATGTGCCCTATTTAGGTATGCAACGTGCTTTAATGTATTGCAACTACAGCAGTTTTACACACACTTCCACACGTGTCAAAGGTTTTATCAAATCACCTAACTGTATTATACGCAGTTGGTAACCTGTTGGTAACTCCCGTTTCGCAACTCCCTTGAAACGAGCTACATTACAATTGACACGCCAGGCGTAAGGAGTATAGTAAATGCATGGGAAAAGCCTTCTTATGACCCGTTTTCTGTATTATAATCTTAGGGATTATGAACCCTATCTTATAACGCGCGCGCAGGTGGGGATGTGGTTGTTGTGTAGGCGAATATTGGGGGATACTACAATTTATCAGAAGTAAAAGGCGGTACCTTAACGGGTACC